>CESW01113370.1_pt1 | contig 13791 bp, 14 predicted proteins | sample 531171 | NCBI WGS metagenome assembly CESW01 (sample SAMEA2621859, study PRJEB7988) | marine metagenome | biome: marine biome (ENVO:00000447); feature: surface water layer (ENVO:00002042); material: "saline water (ENVO:00002010), including plankton (ENVO:xxxxxxxx)" | depth 5 m
ATGGTGCCCCCGCACGGACTCGAACCGCGGACCTATTGATTACAAACTTCTAGATCCAAAAAATTTTTCCTTTACTTGCTAGACCTTACAACACTTTTAGCAGTGTGTGAATCCATTAATTCTACAAGAACTGCAAAAGGACTACGCACTTGATTTACTTAGTCCTATTAATCAATGTTTACGGAAGGATTATTCTAGAAGTAATTGATATTTTTTTCTTGAAAATAACTGAAGTATTTTTTTGAAATTTGATTTATTTTTATTTTGGACATATATGTTTAAAATTAATTTATTAATATAATCATGTTTTAATATACTATAAATTAATCTTTATAGGGAATTCTTATTTCTTAATTAGTTTTTGTAAATCTTTTTTATTTCCTATATCAATCCAATTTTCAAAAGTTGGATAATAGAATATTTTTTTTTTCTTATTTATTAAAAAATTTATCAAATCTGTCATGTGTAGCTCTCTTTTTTCCACAAATTTTAAAATATTTGGGTTAATCACATAAATTCCAAGATTAACAAAAACATCTTTAATTGGTTTTTCTTTTATAGAAATTACTTTATAATTTTTTGTACTAAGTTCACCGTATAACGACACATTACGATAATTTTTAGCACAAATAGTCAAATCAGCTTTGTGGGTTTTGTGATAGCTAATTAAACTATCAAAATCTATATTGGTGACAATATCTGAATTCATAACTAATAAAGGTTTTTTAAATTTCATGTTTTTTATTAATGATAATGAACCAGCAGTTCCTAAATATTTTTTTTCTTTTACATACTTTATATTGCATCCAAATTTTTTTCCGTTCCCAAGATATTTTTCGATTTTTTTTCCGAGGTAATTTACAGAGATGATAAATTTATTAAATCCTTGATTGATAAATTTCAAAATCAAACTTTCAATTAAGGGTATATCGTTAATTTTTATTAACGGCTTAGGAATGTTTTTTGTTAGTGGCCTTAACCTTGTACCCTTTCCTCCTGCCATCAGAACAATTTTATTAAATTTTTCATCAAACAAACGCTCTGTGGTTTGAATTTTAACTAATCTTTTTTTTTTGTTTAATATTGGAATATACTTTAAATCCTTTTTTTTCATTAGGGCATTGTTCAATTTTTTTGAGCTATCATTAAATGCATAGGAAAAATTTTTATTCATAAATTGATTTACATTTCCTTTGAGAACTTTTTTCTTAATCAAAAATCTTCTTATATCTCCATCAGTAATTGAACCAACCAATTTTTTCTTTTTGTCTATAACAAATAAAATCTTAATCAAAGATTTTTCCATCTTTTTTAAGGCTACATCTATACTTTGATATTCATAAACTTGATTTTGATTTATTTTTTTTAGTATGTGCATTTTTTGAAATTAAAATTTTTCTTTTTTAATAATCTAAATATTTTTTTTTTAATATTAGATAAGCTTAATCTAATTGCGTAAGGATTAGAATTTGTATTAAATTTACCATTAATTTTTTTAAGAATAATATTATATATATATTTATGATTAATTTTTTTTATATCAGTTACATTTTTTGTTTTAACTCTATTATTTTGTCTTGAGCCGATATTAATACTTTTACATTTAAAAAACACTGGCTCTTTAATTCCACTTGATGAATTTCCTAAACAAATACCAGAATTATTCGATCCAATATAATTTAAAAGTGAGTGATAATTTTGAGTACCTAAACTTTTAAATAATTGAAAGTTTTTTCTTTTTTTCATTTTATTGAGTTCTTTTAAAATAATTTTATAACCAGGATCAAAATTTGGATAAGTTGCTATAATTTGAAATTTTTCTTGATCAAGTTTTATAAGGGCTTTTATTGCTTCTTTAATTTCTTTACTGGTTTCTGACATTTTTAGTGGTAAAGGGTGCATTGTAAATAAAATTAATTTTTTTTTAAAATCTAAATTAAATTTATTAATTATCTCTTGGTTACTTAAAAGATTGGATTTGTTAAAGTTTAAAAATGTTGAATATCCAACATTAATTACTCTCCATTTTTCCTCTCCAAATTTTATAATTCTATAATATGAGTCCTTGTTTGATGTTAAATGGATATTTGATAATTTTGTAATTGAATGTCTTAAATTATCATCAAGAGTTCCTCCCTCAGTTTTGTCACCACCCTCATAATGAATAATAGGAATCTTATTTAGATAAGCAGTAACAGCAGCTGACATTGTTTCAAATCTATCAGAAAATAAGAAAAATATATCAATACGATTCTTCTTTAAAAAATTATTTATTTGTTTTTGTAAAATATTAAAATAATCACAAGATTGATTTAGTGTATTTGTTTTACTATTTATATAAATTTTTTTTATATTCTTAATTTTATCTTTTTTAATTTCTGAATAAGTACTTCCAAGATCTCTTTTTAAATGTGATCCACTTACAATTAAAAAAGGGTTAAAAAAAGGGTCATTTTGGAAAGATTTAATAAATGGCCGCATCATTCCATATTCAGCTCTATTACCACTAAAGAAAGCAATATTTAATTTTTTCATTAATTTTTTTTTAAATGTGTTTTTTTTATCTGAGTATTTGCATTAATATTTTTGAAAACTTTTCGACCATATAAAAATTTTAAACTCTTAGCTAAAAAATCACCAGTCCCTGGTCGTTTGACCCAAATATTTTTTTTATTTAAGATATCACCTTTATTTATTTGTTTTGTTGCTACAACAGACGCAAAAGCGAACTTCATAGTATTTCTTTCCTCTTTTGGTGGTTGCTTTGAACCAGGTAAAGCTTTGTATAAATAATTGGATGCCTGCAATAAATCTTTTAAATCTTTTTTATCCATAGAGGCAGAAATATCAGGTCCTTTTCTAGATTTTCTATCAACATAGTGTCGTTCAATTATTGAAACACCAAGCCCAAGAGCAGCATAAGAGGTATAATTATTTTCTGTGTGATCAGACAATCCTAAAACTGCTTTAGGAAAATTTTTTTTAAGTTCATTTATGGCATTTAATCTTACTAAGTGAGGTGGAGTTGGATAAAGATTGGTACAATGCATCAACGCATATTGTATCTTATATTTTTCAATTATCTTTACCGCAATTTTAATACTTTTTATATTATTCATACCAGTGCTCAAAATTATTGGCTTTTTAAATTTACATATATGTTCTATTAAAGGATAATTATTGCATTCTCCTGATCCTATTTTAAAAGCTTTTACCCCCATTATATTTAATCTATCAGCAGCTTCCCTAGAAAAAGGGGTGCTTAAATAAATCATTTTTTTGTTTTCAACATACTTTTTTAATTTTATTTCATCTTTAAAATTTAAAGAACATTTGTCTATAATTTCATATATATTTTCTTTTGTATGTACTGGAACTATTTTTTTAGCTTCATTACTCATTTCTTTTTCAGCAATGTGTGTTTGATGTTTAACTATTTCTGCTCCACAATATTTGGCACTATCTATTATTTTTTTTGCTAATTTTAAAGATCCATTGTGATTGATCCCGAGTTCTGCAATTATAAGTGGTTTATGTAATGGTCCAACTTTTCTTTTTCCAATTTTTATTTCAGGTATCACAATTAGATATTATATTTATCAAAATTAGAATAATTCTTTAAATTTTCTCTTTTTGAAAACCATTCATATGTTTCTATCAAAGCTTTTTTAAAACCATCTTTCGTTGAATATTTGGGTGACCAGTTTGTTAGTCTTTTAATATTATTATTTGATCCTCTTAATTTAAAAACTTCTGCTCTTCTCAATCTTTTTTTATCAATGGTAAGCTTTGGTTTTTTTTTGCTATAATTGCTAATTATTTTGATACATTCTTTAATTGAAAAACATTTTTGAGTTGCAATATTAATCACTCTTCCAATTGTTTTTTTTGAATTCATGATTTCAATAATTCCATTTATGTTATCATTAACATAAACAAAATCTCTCGAAGTGTTTATATTTCCAATTTTGATTTTCGGATTTTTACCACCTTTTATAAATTGAGTAATAATAGTTGGAAGAACGGCTCTCAAAGATTGTCTTGGGCCAAAAGTATTGAAAGGTCTTGCTATCGCAATTGGGACATTATGAGATTTAAACATAGAGATTGCAAAATTATCAGCCGCTATTTTAGATGCTGCATATGGTGATTCTGCATTAAGGACTGCATTTTCATCTAACAAAAAATTATTTTTATTTTTAATTAAATTTCCATAAACTTCACTAGATGAAATATGAACAATCTTTTTTATGGAATTTTTATTTTTCATGTAACATCTAATTATATTTACTAATCCCAACGTATTAATTTCAAAGAAAGATTGAGGATTGTTGAAAGAATATGGAACTGAAATCATTGAAGCTAAGTTCAAAATTGCATTACAACCTTTAACAGCCTCATCAACCGAATCTTGATCTCTTATATCACCAAATATATATTCAATATTTCTTTTTTTCTCTTTTTTTAATTTTTTTAACCATCCATAATCTTGTCTGGAGCTATATCTAATTAAAGCTCTTACTTTATAATTTTTTTCTAACAATCTCTCAACTAAATGTGAGCCTATAAAACCGCCTGCACCAGTAACAAGAATTTTCATTTTATTTTAATTTTTAACATTATTAATTTTCAGCTTTTATTTCACTTTTAATTCGTTTTAAAGAGTCTTTTCCAAAATAGTTTATATGATCTTTAAAGTTACTAGTTATTTTTCGGCTTATGTATACTCTTTTTTTTGGATTATTTTGTAAAATAGTAACACTTTTCTTTATTTGATTAATTGAATTTGAAATAAGAGGTGGATCGTAATTCTTTAAATCATTAATTTTTTTTTCAAACCTCAATGATGTGTCTAAAATTATTGGAATTGTACCAATAGAAGCTGCTTCAACAATTGTGGATGAATACTTTGCAAAGATAATTGAACATTCATTTAAAGTCTCTCCAATTGAAACTTTTCTTGGATGATGAATAATTATTTTATTTTTAAAATTCATTTTTTTTAAATTATAATAATCTTCCTTATCCAGAGGATGTGGTCTAATTATAATTTTCTTATTAAAAGTTTCACATAACCAGTTAATGAGCTCTTTGAATTTTTCTAAATTTTCAGAAGATATTCTGTTGTTTTTATGTTGTAACAATATTCCTATTTTGTCTTTAAAAAGAATTTTTTTTTTATTTATAAGTAAATTCCCCACAACTTTTATAATTTTCTGATTTGGACAATTTTTATAATAAATTTTTTGATAGTGTTTTCCCCACACCAGCATTTTTGTTTGTCTTAAATTATGAAAACCAGCTTTTTGTACTAATTCTAAATCTGTTGCAGTTTGAATAGTAATACTTTTAAAACCTATTTTTTTTGACAACAAATATAGCATTTCATGATCCCACGCATCACCCTCAAAAGAAATTATAATTTTTGGTTTTAATACTGCAATTGACCCTTGAATTAGAAAAAAATTTAACCACATTTTATGTATTAATAAATATTCATTACTCAAATATGATTGTATAAAAAAATTTTTTTGATTTGTGAAAAAGTAAAAGAAATTTTTAAATATAAAAAATTTACTAAAAATTCTCTTTGTTTTTGGATAAATTTTTTCAGATATAGCAAAGTTTGCAGAATGACGGCCGATAATATAGAAAAAAACTTTATTGAGATTTTTTATAGGTTTATCAATTTTATTGCCTAAAAAAAATAACAATGTTTTAATTATCATCTTCAGCAAATAAGTATGAAAATAATAAATATTTTTATTATTTAAAATAAGAACAGTTTTTAATTTATATCTCTCTAAAAATATCTTTGCCACATCGATTTCTTCCAGTGAGTTAAAATAATATCTCTTAAGTAATTTTTTTGAGTACAAATCTAAAGTAAATAATTTGAAAGCTTCAGATCCAGAAAGTTTTGCTATCACTCCTTTAACAAAGCATTGAGAGAAATCATAATCATTTTGTTTTAGAATTTTTTTATAATTTTTTTTAGAGACTAAAATTTTTAAGCAGTTGAGTAGATCTTTTTCAAACCTCATTGAAAAATCTGTCATATTTCTTTATTATGTACTTAAGTATCTATATACGTATATTTGATTTAGTAATATATATAAATTTTTTATGAAAATTGCATTATGTTTATTTGGATCAATTGGATCTATTTTTAAACCAAAACGAAATCTAAAGGATAATTTTTTAGACCCTGAAGTTTGTTTCAAAAGTATCAAAAGAAATATAATAGATAAATTTGAAACAGATGTTTTTTTTCATACATGGACAAACAAATATAATAATAAATTGATCGAACTATATAATCCGAAAGATTTCAAAATTGAAAAACCAATTAATTTCAAACCAGATCTCTCTAAATATTCATTAAAACATATCAATTGTTATGATGATGTTGCAAATTTAAAAGATAACAATCAAGATCCAGAAAATGTGTATGCTGATTTGGCTTATAGAGCTCACAGTAGATGGCACAGTCAAACAAAAGTATTAAATATTTTAGATAATTACCATAAAAAGAAAAAAGCTAAGTATGAATTTATAATTCAATCTAGATTTGATATAATAATAAATAATTTACCCAATCTTAAAGATTTAAATAAAAAGAAAATTTATTTAGTAAAAAAGGGAAAAAAATCAGACAATTCTCTTTATGACATTTTTTTTATTTCAAGTTTTAAAATTGCCAAAAAAATTAAAGATATTAAGGAAAAAATTTATTATTATCCAGTTGATCCTTCCCAAGCATTATATTTTTTCTTCAGAGATAAAAAAATTAATTATCAAAACTATATCGAATTTAAAAATATAATTTTATACAGATATTCAATTAGAAAAAGTAACTTAATAAAAAGATTTATTTTTATGTTTATATTTTGTCCATTAAATTTGCTTTTTTTATTGATCAAAAAAATTCACAAATCTATTAATAAATTTTTGAATTATGAATAAATTAATATACTTAATTGAATTAATTTACTTAAGAATTTTAAGGTATAATTTAAAATTAATTATAAATAACTATGTTTCAAAAATTGAATTAGAAAAATCATCCGAGCATTTAAAGATTGTGAATGATCTAAAAAAAAATGGTTACGTAATAATTGAAAATTTTCTTCCTTTAGATAAATGTAAAAAAGTTATTAACATCATTAATGATTATATAAAAAATAATGACCACAAAATTTGGAAAGAAGATAAAAATGATAGTGATTTAAGACTATTTGGAGCTGAAAAGATAGATGAGTTAATTAATGAATTTAACAAAAATGATAAAATATTAAAGATAGGAAATTTACACATTAAAAGTTCTTTAAAAAACATATTCACTTTAGCTGGTAAAACCTCATTTAGTGAAAAAAATAATTATGGATCTGGTGGAGGATGGCATAGGGACTCAATTAATCCTTCCTTTAAATCAATGCTTTATCTTACCGACGTTTATGCTGGAGATGGAAATCTACAAATAATTGAAAATAGTAATAAATTTAAAAGTATTATCAAATTGAATGGTGAACTAAATAAAAAATTATTAAATACAAGATTTAGTAATGATGAAATTAATTTTTTAATTGAGAAATTTAATTTAAAGATTGATGATATTCATGGAAAAGCTGGAACTTTAATTTTATTTGATGGTTCTTATATCCATCGAGGATCCCCAATTGTTAATAATACTCGTTATGCTTTAACAAATTATTTTCATTTAAATATAGATGTTGATAAGATTAAATATCCATCACCAATGATTTAAAACTACTTTATTTATAATAAATTTTTTTTTTTAAGCATCGAGATAATTCTAAATCATAATCATTATTTATATCGATACTATCTAAGTCGTTCATTAAGTAAGGTACCAAATCATGATTTGGAATTTTCTTTTTTTTTAAAAAATTATAGAAACTGAAAATATATATTGCACCATTGGCACAATAAATCTTTTTTAATTTTTGCCTGTTCGCGTTTACAAATTTTTTAAAATTGGGTTTTAAATATTTATTAAAATTATAAGATTTATAAAATATTTCACTCACAAGTTTAACACTTACTAAATTGGTAGTTTTATATTTTTTTAAAATATTAAATGCCCTATTTACATGTTTGTGATTCCTAAATGGACTTGTTGGTTGCAAATAAATTATTATAAAATCACCACTTTCATTAATTTTCTTTAAAACATGATTTATGACTTGGTTGGCTGTTGTTGTATCTTGACTTAATAAATTAGGTCTCTTTATTATTTTACATTTAAATTTTTTTGCAATTTTAAGAATCTTATCTGAGTCTGATGTGACTATTGTTTCATCAATTACAGAAGAATTTTTGCTTGATAAAATAGCAATTTCTAAAAGAGAATGTTTGTTAATTTTAAGAATATTTTTATTCTTTAAAGATTTAGAATTTTTTCTTGCTGGAATAATAGAAATTACTTTTTTATTTTTAAACATTTTTTTTTATAACTTTTCCAAATTTAAATAAATTACAATCAAATCTTGGTATTTCTAGATTATTTATTCTAGTTGTGAAATCTTTGTTATATACCGATATACCATATTTAAAATTCAGATTTCTTAATATAGCAAGTGTATTGGCATTATAAGTTCCTTTATCCCCATATGGATAGGTAAAAAATTTTATTTTTTTTGATATTATGGTCTCAAGAATTCTCTTAGATCTTTTTATATCATAAAGTTGATAATTTTTTTTTTTTAAACTTAAATTATTATGTTCATGAGAATGACTGCTTATTATCATATTTAATTTAGAAATTTGCCTAATATCTTTTTTATTTAAGTAAAAACTTTTAAAAATTTTTTTTTGATATTGTTTGGAAAAAAGTTTATTAAAAATTTTACTAACTAATTTTTTATCAAAATTTGAAAGGTAATTAATTTTGGTTTTTAATAAAATCTTATTTTTATCCTCCGTACTTTGATTTTTATTTCTAAAAAATTTTTTTTGTCCTAGAAAGGATTTAAATAAAACTTTCTCTTTTAGAACAGAAATTTTTTTATTGTTTTGAAACTCAATTAGAATATTATTAATTTCCTTATAGGAATATTTACCAAACATCAAATGTAATTTATGAATATCAAGAAAGTCATTGGTTATTATTTGGCTTGTAGGAATTGAAAATATTCCACATATATTTTGTTTTGACAAATATTTGGCTATGTTGAGATGACTTTTTAGTCCATCATCAAATGATAAGATAATTTTATTCTTTATTTTTTTTTGTAATTCAAAATCTTCACCAATATTAAAAAAAATTTTTTTTTGGGATAAAAAATTAATTTGTTTGAAAAAATTTTTTTTATGTAAAAAATTAAAATCTGGGAAATCTTTTTTAAAATCCTGTATGTAGTGGTACATAAGTATCTGTGCCATTATATAATCTCTATTATTGGAAATTTTTTATTAAAATAATTTTTTTTTTTTAAGAATTTTTTTATAATTTTATTTTTCAAGTTTTTTTTTGCAAGTTTTAAAGAATTTTCATTAAAATCATTTTTTTTAAATGTTTTACATTTGTATGATGTTTTTAAATTTGATGCTACCAACTTTTTTAAAGATATTATTTTTATTGTATCGCTAATTATTTTTTTTATAATTCTATTACCAATCGTTTGAATATTATCTGACAAATATATTTCTGGCCTTATTTGATGAATTATTTTGCCAGTATCTACTCCTTTATTTATGAACATTAGTGTTGCACCTAGAAAATGAAGTTCATTTTTAACAAAAGGAAAAAAGTTTGTTCCAGCTCCCTTGTAATAAGGTGATAATCCTAAATGAATATTTAAAAATCTATTTCTAAATTCCTTAATAAGTTTTTCATTAATTATTGAACATCCATAACTGACTATTAAATCTGGTTTCATTTTTTTAATTAAATTAATATTAGAAGAATTATTTATTGCCCCCTTTTTTACCTTAATTACCCTAAACTTTTCAGATTTAATTAAATATTTCTTAAAACTTTTTATTTCATACTTGTGCCTTTGAGTTTCATGTTTGTAAATCAATTTTTTTTTTTTATCATTGTGAAAAGCACTGTTATCTTCTTCGAATGAACAAATATGATTTATTTTTTTTGAATTGAAAAAGCGCGCTGAAAAATATTTATGCCTTAAACTAGAACTGGTCAATAAAACTACTCTAATCATAATGTTAAAAAGTTTTTAAAAATTTTTAAACCTGATTTTCCGCTTTTTTCTGGATGAAATTGACAACCATAAATATTACCCTTATTCACACAAGATACTATTTTAAGTTTTTGATAATGAGTGTGATTTTTTATGATATTTTTTGACATCCCGTCAGCTGAAAAAGAATGAACAAAATAAAAATCATCATTTTGAGTAATATCATTTAATATTTTGTTTTCTTTATTAACATCAATAATATTATTCCATCCTATATGGGGTATTCGATTTGTATTTATCTTTTTTATACCTCCATTAATCAATTTTAAACCTTCAGTAATTTTATTTTCCTCACTAAAATCAAAAAGTAGCTGCATGCCTAAACATATTCCAAGAACTTTTGAACCATTATTAATAGCTTCATTAATTGGATTTACTAATTCTAATTGTTTTAATTTGTTCATTGCAGATGGAAATGCCCCAACACCTGGTAATATCAAATGCGTTGCTTTGATAATAATACTTTTATCCTTTGATAATATGGCTTTAAAACCTAAGAATTCTATTGCATTTCTAATGCTAAGAATATTTCCAACTTCATAATCAACAATTACTATTTTCACAAGTTACTTATTTCTATTTTGTGTTTTAAACACTCTAATTTAATCTCTTTTATAGTAATTTTATTTTGATGAAGTAACTTTCCAATGGCAACTCCATCAATATCAACTTCTTTATACAAATCTACAATATGAGAAATTTTACCAAACCCGCCACTTGCTATGATAGGTAACTTTGTCAATGATCTGACAGCTTTGTATAAACTTATGTCAAAACCACACTCTGTTCCATCATTGTTAATTGATGAAACTATAATCTCTCCAATCCCAGATTTTTCAATTTCTTTTAACCATTCAAATACATCTTTTCCTGTCCTGTCCCGCCCAAAATTGATATAGCATTCCCATTTATCAATATCCTTTTTTTTTGCTTGTATTGATCCCACCAAACTTTGACTTCCAATTAAATCACTAATATTTTTTAATAAATTTTTATTTTTGAATGCAGCAGTATTTATAACAATCTTATCTGCACCATTTTTTAACAAATTCTGAACATCATCTATATTTTTAATACCACCTCCAACCGATAGAGGAATAAAAATATCTTTTGCAGCTTCTCTTACTGTACCTAAAAGACTATTTCTTTCGTAAAGACTTGCAACACAATCAATATAGATTATTTCATCTGCATGATCTTGGTAATATTTTTTTGATAAAGCATCTGGTTTACCTACTACCCGTAATCCCTCATAATTAATACCTTTTACAACATTATCATTCTTAATATCAAGTTTTGGTATAATTCTCATTTAATTTATTTTACCTGATATTTTAATTTCCATTCTTTATTTTTTTTTGTCCAAAGGTGAGGTGATCTAAATGAATCAATTGTTTTATGAAATTGGTCTTCGCTTACATCTATATAGTCTAAAAAATCTTTAATACTTCTAGAAGGAAATTCGTGATCAAACTTTTTAACTAAATTAACTCCTTCATCGCGTGTAATTTTTTCATTTCTAATCTCCTGACAAGCATCGTATGTTGCTCTGCCTATTCCAAACTTGATATAAGTAGTATAGAAATGAATAGGCACCATTTTATCATCAATTTCTGTGTATTTTGAGTATGTCCCCTCTGATCTTTCATCAGATGGTCGAAAGCCTGTATTTTCACATGCATAATAAAAATTTTCTTGAGGATCCCATTTTTCAAAGTATCCTAAATATAGCATCTTTATTTTTTTTTCTTTTATTTCAGATTTTTTCAAAGGAATATAAGAGCTAAAATCTGAAATTTTAAAATTGCTATTTTTTATCAAATTTGAAATTTTGGTACCAGAAAGATATAAATTTTCAAATTTTTCATTATCATCTAAAGAGAAAAAATTATCATTCATTAAGTATTTTTCGTTATCAATAACTTTGTTTCCATATTCTGCTTGATTTTCTCCATATATAACTAAATTTATATTCATTTGGTGTGCATACTTAGGGCCAATAATTTTTTGTCCGTGTATAAAGGGTTGGAAAGGATGACATAAATTCAAAAATGCTTGGCGAGTTAAAAATCTATGTAAATCACCTCTAGGAGTGTGAAGTATACTATCTATGCCTCCAATATTAGATAAACTCTGAAAATTTTGAAGACCCTCTTTAGTCCACATCATTGGTGACCAAGTTACTGTTAAAGGGTTCATTCCATATTTATTTTTTAATATATGTGCAGTGAAAGAGCTATCTTTTCCTCCACTACTAGGGACAACACAGTCATATTCACCATTAGATTTTCTATATTTTTTAAGAATTTCTTGTAATTGTTGTTCTCTTTCAATCCAATTTATTTTCTTTTTTTTTGAATTATAATTACATGCATCACAACATTCATTTTCTATATTTATGCCAACTTTTTGATTTGATTTATTTTTGTATTCTACAACAGAATTTGGTCTTTGATTTGAAATAACACATTCTTTACAGAATTGAACTTTTGACGGAAGGCCATATAAAGAATAATTTTTCATTTTAATTAAAAACAGTCAACTAATTATTAGATTTAATAAGATAATTTATGTTATCTGACAATAAAGTTATTTCTAGATTATCAAAATTTTTTGGGAAAATATTAAATTATTGTACATTAGTTCCCGACATTTCTTATTTAATTGCTTGTGAACCAATAAATGCTGAAATTATTGAGAAAGGCTTTAAACATAGATTTAATAATTTTAGACCAACTATAGATGGGGGACTACATAGAAGAAGATTTCCAAAAAGTGAAAGCTATGAAGTTGATTTTAAATGGCTTTTTTTATTACTAATTCATGCTCTACATGCAGATTCAGAACCATTGGTTTATATTTCTAACAAAAATTCTTTTTTAAATCCTAAAGATAAAAAACAAAAATATGAGAATAAGTATAGCATTGAATTATCTAATTATTATTTTAAACCAGGCAGATTTAAAAGTGAAACTGATTACGATGGTTCATTAGTATGGGATGGCAGAAGTTCTTGGTTTGAGATTGGATATTTGAAAACAAAAAAATCTAAAAATATAGAATTTTTTTATTGGGATATATCAAAAAAAGATTTTAAGAATATTCAAAAAAAAATACCATTTAGACGAGTTGAATTTTATGAAAAAGATGAAAGAGTTAGTATTAGAAATAGTTTTACAAAAGGATTAAAACAGAAAAAAATTGTATTCAAGTCTTCTAACTTCTTTTTAGCTGAAACTAGAGCTAAACGAATAATATTTAAAATGTTATGCGATAGAAAAATTATTAGAGAATATGATTATGATAATAAACAAAAAAAGACTGGACAAGATACATTAAGATATAGGACGTTAAGTTGGTATCCTTATGATAAACCCTATTCTTTTGATAAGAATAAAAAATATATGATATCAGGTTATGATAAAGATATTTGAAAAAAGACTACTTGATTGATACACAATCTGTTCACACTATAGTCACACCCATTAGAAAAATTTAAATAATAATAAAAATTAAAAAAAAAATTAACGTTGATTTTATTGGATGATGGTGCCCCCGCACGGAC
>CESW01147680.1_pt1 | contig 13791 bp, 14 predicted proteins | sample 531171 | NCBI WGS metagenome assembly CESW01 (sample SAMEA2621859, study PRJEB7988) | marine metagenome | biome: marine biome (ENVO:00000447); feature: surface water layer (ENVO:00002042); material: "saline water (ENVO:00002010), including plankton (ENVO:xxxxxxxx)" | depth 5 m
AAAAATAAAAAAATTATTAAAGCAATAATAATTTCTGAAATATTAACCCCTGAAATTCCTTTGTTCCAAACATCTAAAAAGAGACTTTTAAAATTTTGTAAGACTTCCATATATTTAAACTTTCAATTTTTCTAACTCTTCACCTGGATGGAAAACTTCCAATTTTTTCCATCCTGATTTTTTTAACACATCTAAAACTTTTTCACTTATACATAATACTCTGGACTCTGTCATCAACCCATTAAGAGAGTATTTTTTCACTATTTCAATAAAGCTTTCAGCACTTCTTTTAGAGTAAATAAAAATTATGTCAGGAGGATGATTATTAATTATATTATTATTTTCCTTGTTAAGATCGGTAATTTTTTTAGAAGTATAGTTGATAATCTTATCAACCTGAAATCCCTCGTTTTTAAGTTCGATATCTAAATTTAAAGAAATATAATCACCACAAAAATAGGCTATAGATTTTTTTTTATCTATTTGATCTGAATTTGAAATAATATTTTTTAGAGCATTTATATTGCCGCCTGCAGAAATCGTATTATTGTATCCTTTTTGTCTTAAGATTTTTTCTGTGATAGATCCAACACAAAAACATATCTTGCTGGTGTCCTGATTAATCAACTTTAAATTTCTAATGGCGTTTGCACTTGTAAAAATAAATGCATCATATTTTTTTTCATCAATTGGACTTACATTTGCTGCTGAGATCTTTAAAGTTGGGATATGAACAATCTTATGTCCTAGAGAAAAAAGCTTTCCCATTAAATCCTCTGAGTCTATTAAGGGTCTTGTAATTAAAATATTCATTTTTTTTTAAATTCCGATCCAGCTAGTTTTAATAATTCTTCACCTACTATTTTTCCAATTTTTACTGCCTCATTAATTTTGCCTGTCATCTCATGTTCAAAACTTTTTAACCCTGTATCTGAAAATAATTGAGCTGTTAATTTAAGATTATTATTATCTACTATCGCTAAACCTCCAACTGCTGTTTCACAATCTCCTCCAATAGCCTCGAGCATTGCACGTTCAGATTTTGCGCATATTTCTGTTTCTTTATCATTTATGTTTCTCAAAAAATTTTTTATTCTATTGTCAAACTTATTACATTGCACAGCTATTATACCTTGTCCTACTGCAGGTAGAACTTCCTCAATTTTTAAATGCAAACCTATTTTATTATCTAAATTTAAACTTTTAACTCCTGCCGCGGCCAAAATTATTCCATCAAAATTATCTTCTTCAAGTTTTTTTACTCTAGTGTCTATATTTCCTCTAATACTTTTTACTGAAATGTTTTTATTAATTTTTTTAAGCTGAAGCTCTCTTCTTCTAGAACTTGAACCAATAATTATTTTTCTTTGTAGATCAGCTAAGTTTTTAATTTTAGTACTTATAATCACATCTCTAAAATCATTTCTCTTAATATATGCACCTATGGTTAATTTCTTATCTTCTTCCGTCTCCATATCCTTTAATGAGTGAACGGCTATATCAATTTCTTTATTTAAAAGTTTTTCATCAATTTCTTTACAAAATAGTTTTTTTCCTCCTATTTTGGACAATTTTATATTTTGATTTATGTCACCGGAAGTTTTTATAGCTTTGAAATATATGTTTTCTTCATTCAAATCTTTATTCCTTTGAATTAAAAGCTTCTTAACCTTTTCAACATATGCGATTGAAAGCTTGCTTCCTCTGGCACCGATTGTAATTTTAGTCATAAGTTGATTATATATTTGATAGAACTAAATTATACTATTTAAATTATAAAAGAATAATGACAAAAAAAATAACTTTTCTAGGAATTGAAACTAGCTGTGATGAAACAGCCGCAGCTGTTATACGAGAAAATGAAAAGGGCACTGCGGACATTTTATCTAATGTAGTTTCAAGTCAGATAAAAGAGCACAAGAAATTTGGTGGTGTAGTTCCTGAGTTAGCTGCTAGAGCTCATCTAGAAAATATTGAATATATCATAAATGCAGCTTTTAAAGAAAGTAAAATTTCTATTGAAGAAATGGATGGAGTTGCGGCAACTGCCGGACCTGGTTTAATAGTTTGTTTAGCTGTTGGTTTAAATATTGGCAAATCAATTGCTGCCTTTTCAAATAAACCTTTTATTGGAGTAAATCATCTTGAAGGTCATGCTTTAAGTCCTGGTTTAGAAAAAAAAATTAAATTCCCTTATTTGTTATTATTAATTTCAGGAGGTCATACTCAATTTTTAATTGTAAAAAATGTCAATCAGTATGAGCAGCTAGGCACTACAATTGATGATGCTTTAGGTGAAGCTTTTGATAAAACTGCCAAAATGTTAGACCTAGGTTATCCAGGAGGACCAAGTGTAGAAAAATTCGCTGGTTTAGGTAACAAGGATTTTTTTAAATTACCAGAACCAATTATTAACAAAGCTGGATGTAATTTATCTTTTGCCGGATTAAAGACTGCAGTTTTAAGAGAAACAAAAAAAATTAAAGACGATACTAAAATGAAATATGATCTGGCAGCATCTTTTCAAAATACGATTAATAAAATTTTGTACAAAAAAACTAAAATAGCAATTGAAATGTTCAAAAACAAAGAGCAAAATTCTGATATACGTTTAGTAGTTGCTGGTGGAGTAGCGGCTAATATCTCAATTAGAGAAAATTTGACCACATTAGCTAAAGAAATGAAGTTCCAAATTGTTTTTCCAGATATAAAGTATTGCGGTGATAATGCAGCAATGATCGCTTGGGCGGGTATTAATCGATATAGGAAAAATTTGGTGGATGATATAAGTATTTCAGCAAAGTCTAGATGGCCTTTGGATCAGGCTGCCCCGTATATGAAAGGCCCTGGTTTAAAAATTGAATGAATAAATTTTTTAAATTTTTATTTGAATCTACTCTTATATTCATAATTTGTTTTGTAGTTATAGATTTGGTCATAAGCAATACATTTTTAAACTTAAAAGATAAGAACTGTAATAATTATGAAAAATACTATTTAGAATTAAAAAAAAATTGTGTTGGTAAAAGAAAAATAAGACCGTATTTACCCGCTATAAATATTTTTACTGATGAAGAGGGTTTGCGTATTAAAGAAAATCACAAAAGGTCTAAAAAGAAAAAAATATTTGTTTACGGATCGTCTTTTATTTATGGTGATGGTGTAAGTTATGAAAAAAGTGTGATCGGTATTTTAGAAAATATACATAAAGAGTATGAATTTTATAACTTTGCAATACCATATGGAAGTCCGACTTTTCATTTATTTAAGATGAGGAAAAAAATTGAAGAAAAGGATATCCCTGTAAAAATAATATTAGTTTTATCAATGTCGGATTTGCTTAATGAAATAAGCATTTGGGGAGATTATTCTGATAGTGGAAAACCACGTTTGTTAAATGACGGCATCTATAAAAAAAGTAAGATGAAAGAGGAATTTCTTAAGAAGAACTTTAGGCTTTCTAGATCCGTCGCCCGGAATATAAGAAATAAAATGAGAATAATTAGAAATAAGGAAAAGCAAGAAAAGAAAGATTATAAAGTACGTACAACTATTCAAGCTGGATTTACTTATCTACCTCTTGAAGAACTCAAAAACTATTATACGAGGGAGAGTCTTAGGTTTGGTGAGTCTAAAATTCAAAAACGTATTAGCGAGATGCTTTTAATTTCAAAAGAAAATGATATAGAATTCTTCTTAGCAATATTTCCCTTTGCTGATACCTTAGAATATGGTCAAAAGGAGTATAATTGGGAAAGTTTTGCTAAAAGTTTATGTCCAAGTAGTAATTGTAAATTAATAAACTCATTCTATGATTACAATTACTATAAAAAAAATAATAAAGATTGGTACAAAAAACTTTTTTTTGAGGGTGATGAGCATTTTACTGAACTTGGTCATTCAATCTTAGCTGATAAATTTACAAAACAGATTTTTTAAACTATTAAATATCTATGCTATTCCATAACCCTTCATTTTTATTTATTTTTTTACCAATCATTTTTTGTGGTTACTTTGCTTTTACAAAAAAAATAAGGTTTTGGTTCTTAATTTTTTCTGGCTTTATTTTTTATGCAGCATGGAATATCAAACTATCTCCACTAATCTTATTTTCAATAATTATAAATTTTTTTTTATGTAAATTTTTATTAAATAGCCAAAATAAAAACATAAAAAAGATATTTTTAATAGGATCTATCATTTTTAACATTTTTTATTTAGGCTTATTTAAATATGCAGATTTTTTTATTGGAAATATAAATTTTTTAACTAATTCTAACTTTGAGTTATGGAAATTACCTTTTCCTTTAGCTTTGAGCTTTGTAACCTTCCAGACAATCGCTTTCATTTGTGACTGTTATGAGGATAATATTAAAGACTTCAGCTTTAAAAAATATGCTTTATTTATTATATTTTTTCCTCAGCTAATTGCAGGACCAATAGTAAAATTTAATATGATGATCAGTCAATTTGAATCTAGTAAAAATGAAATTATAAATTTTAAAAATATAATAATAGGTTTAGTTGTTTTATCGATCGGAATAGTAAAAAAAGTTTTTATAGCCGATAATTTGTCTTTATTCTCCGATGAGTTATTCGCCTTGAATGATAACTTTAATTTTTTTGAAACGTGGATTGGAACTTTTTGTTTTACGTTCCAAATTTACTTTGATTTCAGCGGTTATATAGATATGGCAACCGGAATTGCTTTATTGTTTAATATTAAATTGCCTTTAAATTTTAATAGTCCATACAAAGCGACAGGGATAATTGATTTTTGGCAAAGATGGCATATTACGTTAACTAGTTTTTTAACTAATTATATATACACGCCTCTTTTAAGATCTTTTAAAAATCTAAATTTTTTCAAATCTATGGTTGCAACATTAATAGTTTTTTTAATAGCTGGATTATGGCACGGTCCTTCTTGGCTTTTTGTAATTTTTGGTGCAATACATGGTATTGGATTAATTATAAATCATATTTATCGACGATTTTTTAATTTTAAAATAAGTACATTAATTTCTAGAGTTATAACCTTTTTATACATAAACTTCTCATTCGTTTTCTTTAGATCTGAAAATTTAGAAGATGCTTTAAACATATTAGAAAGAATGGTTGGTTTTGGCTTATCCGTTAACATTGATCTTTTAAGACTGGATATAATAACTAATTCTTTAATCGCTTTTTTTACCTCCCTATTAATATGTTTTTTTTTAAAAAATACCAATTGGCTTATTGAAAAATTAAAGTTAAGTAAGGTGCTAGATTAAATATGAATAAATTTGCAAAATTATTACACGAAAATAAAAAATTGGTTAGACTTATAATCATTTTTTTATTAGCCGCGTTAGTTGCCTTATTGGCTTTGAATACAAATGAAGATTTGTTGCCATTTATTTATATGATTTTCTAAAGAGAAACTTTAAAAAGTAATTATTCTATGTCTATTAGGAAATTTTGGCTTAAGACTTCCCAAATCGTTGATTGGGAGAAAAAACCAAAAAAAGCTTTCAAGAAAAAAAACGGAAATTATATTGAATGGTTTCCAGATGGGAAGTTAAATATATTTAGTAACTGTATTTCCCATAATTTAAACTCGAAAATGAAAAATAAAGTAGCATTTTATAATATTAACAAAAATAAAGAGATAACGAGCTATTCATATAAAAGTCTTGCAAATATAATTAATAATTTTTCAAAAGAATTGATCGAAGTCTTGCAGAGTAAACTTAATGCATCAAAAGTAATAATTCATGGGTCTGCATCTTTGGAGACTGCAGTTGCAATGTTGTCATGTGCAAAACTTGGTATTCACTTTTCAGTTATTTTTGAGGATCTAGCTGCCGAAGCTATTTCAAAAAGAATTGATTTGATAAAACCTGATTTATTTATAACCAGATTTGAAATTAAAAATTTTAAAAAACAAATATTAAAAAAGATAAAAGTTAAGAAAAGTTTTAAAATTTATTACATTAATTATAAAAATATTATTAATCTTGATAAAAAAACATCTTTTTTAAAAAATAAATCATTTAACTCTAACAGAGATTTTTTTACACTTTTTACTTCAGGATCAACAGGCGCCCCGAAAGGGATAGTGCATGGCTCTGGAGGATATCTAGTTGCAACTAAACTAACCTCCAAAAAGTTATTTGGAATGTCTAAAAACTCTGTAGTGATGACTGCTTCGAACGCTGGTTGGCTGAATGGTCACACTTATGCATTGTTTGGTCCGCTATCTTTAGGAGCAACAACGATTTTGCTTGAGGACCCAATGCTGTTATTAGACGAAAAACTATTAAGAAAAATATTAAAGTTAAAGGTTTCCATTTTATATCTTCCTGTAACTCTTATAAGATTAATGAAATCTCTTTTTCATAATAAGAAATTTAAATCTAAAAGCTTAACCACCTTAGGTTCGATGGGAGAACATATAGCTCCATCAGTAGCAGAATGGTTTGCGGATACTTTTACTCAAAAAAATAAAGCTATAATAAATGCATACTATCAAACTGAAAACGGTGCTATAATATCGTCTCCGTCATTCATGGATAAGACCTCAAACATTCCTCATGGATCAGTTGGTAAGCCTGTCACAAAATATTTAAAAGTAAATAAACTTTCTAAAACAAAAAAAACTGAGATCAAATTAATCTCTCCTTGGCCTGGAAATATGAAAAGAATACTTAATAAAAAAAAAGAATGGAAAAAATATTGGGATAAGCAAGGTAATTTCAGGATGTTTGATTTAGCTACTCAAAAAAATAAAAACATTTTTATCCATGGTCGAAGTGATGACGTTATCAATGTTAGAGGTCACAGAATAGGTTGTGAAGAAATAGAGTCTACAGTTCTGAAGATTAATAAAGTGTTTGAGAGTTGTGTTATTTCTTTACCTGATGAATATGAGGGTGAAAAACTTTATTTATTTATAGCCTCAAAAGAAAGGGGGTTAGAAACTAGTATTAATGAGTCAATTATCAGTAATTTTGGGTCTTTTGCGTTGCCTTCAAGAATATTTTATGTTGATGAATTGCCAAAAACTAGAAGTGGAAAAATATTAAGAAGATTATTAAGATCTATTCTGATAAAACCTAATTCAATAAAAAAAATAGATCTTAATGTTATGGCTAATAAAAAAATCATTTCAGATATAATTGATCAAATTCAAAATTATGGCAAAAACTGATTTAAATAGTATTATAAAAATTATCTCAGAAACAATTCAAGAGCCACGATCAAAAGTAGATATAAATTCTAAATCTTGTGATTTTCCAAAATGGGATAGTTTGAGTCAAGTCACGATGATGATCAAAATAGAAAAATTTACAAAAAAAAAAATAAATACCAGCCAAATTGCAGAGCTTAACTCTGTTAAAAAAATTGTAGAATATTTAGAAAAAAAATGAGAAATTTAATTGATTAATTTTTTAAAGCGATAAGATATCTCAATTTTTTTAAATTTTATTTTTAGTGGAACAAAACCTTCTAGCAATTCTTTTTTAAAACTACTTTTTAATTCGCTTTCTATTTTTTGATTATCTTTATTTGTTCTTTTAGTTTCACAAATAATTTCAACATGTTGACCAGTGATAGGATTGTTTTTACCGTAAGCTTTGCAATTCTTAATATTTTTGTTTTTTAATGCTACCCTCTCTATTTCACTTGGAAGAATTTTTAATCCACCCACTGATATTGTTTCGGACTTTCTTCCAACTATCTTTATAAATCCATCTGACCTTGTTTCTACTAAATCATTAGTATTGTACCAGCCACTTTTATCAAAAGGGCTTTTACTATTTAAATAACCGATCATTTTATTTTTAGTCTTTAAATATAAAACATTATTTACGATTTTTTTTTCAACTCCTTCCCCGCCAATCTTTATCCATAGACTTCTATTGTTTTCTGATTTTATTTTTAAAATACCTATTTCTGACATTCCATAAGTTTGTCGAAAACTAACCCATGGTAATAATGAGGAAATTTTGTCTAATGTTCCACTATCCATTAACTCAGCACCATAAGTTACTATTTTTAACGACTTTAATTTTTTAACGTCTAATTTATCATCAAATAGTAGCATTCTTAAAAAGGTTGGGGTTGTAGGCAATAATTCAACTTTAAAGTTTTGAATATCTTTTATTACTTCTGAAACATCTCTTTTGTAGGGTATAATAATTTGTCCAGAATTAAACAGCGTAAAAAATAAAGTGTTAATCCCACCTATATGATCGAACAGCAAAAAATTCATAGTAACTAAAGATTTCTTTTTTCCCTCGTATCTTTTAAACAATTCGTTTAATGAGTGTAAAATTGCTTTTGGTCTTCCTGTAGTACCTGAAGAAAAAAGAATTAAGCCGGATTGCTGTTTTTTTTTGAAATCACTTAAAATTTTAATTTTTTTTGATTTAAGTTTTCTTACCTTTTTTTTTTCAATTACAAAATTAACGCATGCCTCATTAAAGTAATAACTGTGTAATGTTTTCGTATCATTTGTCAAAGGGACTATGATCGCTTTTTTGTCGATTAATTTTAAAAAAGTCTTTATTGTAAAACCATCATAATCACCTATTAAAGCTACAACATTTCCTTCTTTAATTTTATCTAGATTGATATCTTCTGACTTAAAAATATCTTTATATTTAATGCTAAAATTTCTATGTCTAATTAGGATTTTATTACTTTGAAGCTCATTGCCTAAAAGTTTTTCAAAAATTGAGAACATTATTCTATTGTTGCTTCGTATACCTCTGTATAGCAAATCACAATTCCAAACCTTTCTTTAAAATCTACTTTTCCATCTTCTTTTAGTTTTCTTAGAAGATCAAGTTTTGGAAGCATTGTTTCAGGCAGTGGCCAATTTTTTTTTTTAACCATTTTAATTTTTTTAAAATATTTTTTAGAATTAGTTTTAATTGTATTAACATCAGATAGAGAAATAATTGGAAAATAGAACTTACAGTCCTTCTCGGCATAAGTTGGTACACTTTTAAAAACTTCATTAATTAATTTGTCACCTCCAAGACCCGTTTCACATTCAACAGAGCTAAACCATGGAGAAATTTTTGCAACTTCGTCAGAAATTGATGAAACATCGCAAACAATTGTCTCAAATTTTTTTCCTTCCCAGGATGAAAAGAGGTTACTTTTCATTGCATTTATTTCGCAACCGATTTTGCTAGCATTTAACTTAATATTTTTTACAGCATCATCACTTACATCAGATGCATATAATGGTTCTTTAATTAAACCATTCTTAAATAAAGAAAGTCCTATAACTCCACAACCACAGCCAAGATCTAATGTCGTTCTTTTTTCATTATTATTTTCTAATATACCTTCAATGATTGTTTCTGTTGTGCCAGTCGGTGTAAAAACTTTTTCCGATTTTTCTAAGTCTATTTTAAAACCGTTTTCTAATTTGAATTCAATCAATTAAAATCCTCCTATTATGAAATTTTCCCCTGTAATTTTATCTGACTTAGAGTCTAATATGAGTTTTACACAATTAAGAATATCTTCCTCTGTACATTGATCAGTCATAATCTGTTGTTGCATCACTTTATCAATATAAGTTTTAGGAACTTTTTCAGTTAGTCTGGTTTTTACAGGTCCAGGAGAAATACAATTTACTGTCACATTGAAAGAGGCAAGCTCCCTTGCAATGGATCTTGAAAATCCCTCAACACCAGCTTTTGAAGCAACATAAACAGATTCTCCTTGCAAACCAATTTTAACAGCCAGAGAGGAAAAATTTATTATTCTTCCAGCTTTTGACCTTACGAAAGCAGGTATGATTTCTCTTGTACAAAAAATTGTTCCAATTAGATTTGTGTTTACTATATTTCTAACTGTTTCTTCAGGCGTTGAAAGCAAAAGATTCATTGACGCTACACCGGCTACATTTAACAATGCATAAATATCTTTATCTTTTTTAATTTTTGAAAAAAAATTACTTACAGAACTAAAGTCTCTAACGTCACATTTTTCATAATTAAAATTGTATTTTTTGGAAGGTTCATTTCTAGATAATCCAATTACTTCGTAATTAAATTTTGTTAAATTATCTGCTAAATAAAATCCTATACCGGATGAGCAACCAGTAACTATTATTTTTTTCATTTTTTTGAACTTAACTCAACAATATGTTCTGCCAGAGAATTTATTGTTCTTAGTACACTTCTAGTTTCAGACATTGCAGAATTATCCGACCAATTAAATTTACTGTTAAAGTTTTCTTCAACATAGTCTTCCATTTTTAGTAATAATTCTACAAGTTCTACGGATTTTAATGCTCTTGTCGGACCTACTAATGGAGTATTCGAAGTAAATTTTCTCTTGGGGTCCTTACAAATTACTGCTAACTCTTTCATTATATAATTTTCTATGTTTTTTATCTCTGACATGAAAAATAACTATCATAATTTATAGATAAATAAAGGGGTATTTTACATGAACTGCTCATTCTACAAAACTAATAAAAAATTGTTATTATACTTTTTATGAAATTAGAATTAAAAAAATTTAAGCCACCTTATTTTATTCATAGTGATATCATTTATGCTCATAATATTTTAGTTTCTTATGGGAAGTTTGATGGGAAAAAAAATATATGTGAAAATCATTTTGATTTTTTGAAAGATGAATTGGGTGAAAAAAATTTAATATTTCCATCTTTTAATTATCAGTTTGGGAAAAACCTAAAATTTGATTTAACTAAAGATATTTCTGAAGTTGGCTCTTTGTCAGAATGGGTAAGAACAAGATCTGGTTTTTATAGATCTCATTCACCTTTCTTTTCTATTTTAACGAAAGATAAATTTATTGAATTTAAAAAAAACCAATATTTGTATGGTAAGGATTCTTTTTTTGAAAAAATTTTCAATATGGATGGTACATTTTTATTTTACGGAGTAGATTTTTCTATCTTTACCGCATTGCATTACTTAGAAACAACTTTGGGGCCTGTACCATATAGGTACAACAAAATTTTTAAGGGAAAAATAATTGAAAATGATAATTCTAAGAACTGTGAAGCCGTTTTACACGTGCGACCTAAAAATTCTGACTTAGATTATGATTGGATAAAAATGCAAAAAGATTTAATCCAGGAAGGGGTTTTGAAAGTTTCCAAAACTTTGAAAAATTTTTACTTCTGCAGTTCCAACGATGTGTATAATTTCTTTAAAGAAAAATTATCTAATGATATTTTTTATATGCTTAACGAACAAAGTAGGGAAAAATTTATCTATTTGACTGATGGTGGAATTAAAAAAGTTTCTATCCAAAATTTTGAACCGAAAAAATGAATTACTGGTTACTAAAATCTGAACCTGATGTTTGGTCTATAGATCAGCAGAAAAAAGCTGGTTTGAGAGGAGTGGCTTGGGACGGAGTAAGAAATTATCAAGCTGCTAATAATTTAAAAAAAATGAGAGTTGGAGATTTATCTTTTTTTTATCACTCTAACATCGGTAAAGAAATAGTCGGTGTGGTTAAGATAATAAAAAATGCATTCATAGACAAAACAGATAAGAAAAAGAGGTTCGTAGCCGTTCAAGTTAGGTTTGTAGAAAAACTAAAAATGCCAGTTTCCTTAGAAAAAATTAAAAAAAACAGTAAAATTTCTCATTTACCCTTAATTAAGCAAAGCAGACTTTCAGTAATGCCAATTGATTATAAAAGCTGGAAAATTATTTATAACATGGGTAAAATGTAAAAAAAATTAGAGGTATTTGTGCCGAAAAAGAGAAAAAAGAAATCTAGAAAGATTAAAAAATCTAAAAAAGTAAAAAGATTTAAAAAATCTAGGAAAAAATCGCGTAAAAAAAGTAAAAAATCTAAAAAAGTAAGAAAATTTAAAAAAACTAAAAAAAAATCGCGTAAAAAAAGTAAAAGAGAGCGAAAGATAAATTTTAAAGCTCCAACTCAATCCAAAGACAGTGATGGTAATTCAATAATTAAAGTTTCAGATAGCTGGGCTAATCATGCCTACGTCAATGAGTCAAAATATAAAAAAAAATACAAACTTTCTATCAAGGAAAATGAAAAATTTTGGGCAAAAGAAGGTAAAAGAATTTCTTGGATAAAAAAATATACTAAAATTAAAGACGTAAAATACAGCAAAGAAGAAGTAAAAATAAAATGGTTTTACGATGGAACGTTGAACGCTTCTGCTAACTGCATTGACAGACATCTTAAAAAAAATCCTAGCAAGACTGCAATTATTTGGGTTGGTGACGATCCAGCTGATACAAAAAAGATATCTTATAAAGAATTACACCAAAACGTTTGCAAAGCAGCTAACGGTTTAAAAAGCTTAGGTATTCAAAAAGGTGACCGTGTGACTATTTATCTAACAATGATACCTGAGCTGGCTTATATTATGTTGGCTTGTGCAAGAATTGGAGCTGTTCACTCAATTATTTTTGGCGGTTTTTCACCGGACTCAATAGCCACAAGGATCACTGATTGCGAGTCTGAATACTTAATAACTGCAGATGAAGGTGTCAGAGGAGGAAAAATAATTCCACTTAAAAAAATTGCTGACGAAGCATTGGATCAATGCCCTGGAGTTAAGAAATGCGTTGTAGTTGAAAGAACTGGTAACCAAGTAGATTGGAACAATGAAAGAGACGTTTCTTATAAGGATTTAATTTCATCAGTTCCTTCTAAATGTGAACCTGAGGAAATGGGAGCAGAAGATCCACTATTTATTCTTTATACGTCTGGTTCAACTGGAAAACCAAAAGGAGTACTCCATACCACTGGTGGTTATATGGTTTATGCTTCCATGACACATCAATATATTTTTGATTATAAAGCTAACGATATTTATTGGTGCACAGCCGATATCGGATGGGTTACTGGTCACAGTTATATAATTTACGGTCCTTTATCTAACGGTGCTACTACAATCATGTTTGAGGGAGTACCAAACTATCCTGATAGTTCAAGATGGTGGCAAATAGTTGATAAATATAAAGTTAATATATTTTACACTGCACCGACAGCAATTAGAGCCCTAATGCGAGAAGGCGATAAACCGGTTAAAAAGACAAGCCGAAAAACTCTTAAATTGCTTGGTACAGTTGGTGAACCTATTAATCCTGAGGCTTGGATGTGGTATTACAAAACTGTTGGGGACTCCAGATGTCCTATAGTTGATACTTGGTGGCAAACAGAAACGGGTGGAATATTGATAGCACCGCAGCCTGGGGCAATAGATTTAAAACCTGGTTCAGCTACAAAACCCTTCTACGGGATAAAGCCTGTTTTGGTAGATAAAGATGGTAAAGTTGTTAAAGGCGAGGGAAAAGGCAGACTATGTATGGCTTCTTCCTGGCCAGGCCAAATGAGAACAGTTTATGGCGATCATCAAAGATTTATAGATACATATTTCTCTCAGTTTGATGGGAAATATTTCACTGGAGATGGATGCAGAAGAGATAAGGACGGTTATTATTGGATAACTGGACGAGTTGATGATGTAATAATTGTATCAGGTCATAACCTTGGTACAGCAGAGATTGAAAGTGCATTTGTTGCACATCCAAAAGTTGCTGAAGCAGCCGTGGTAGGTTTTCCACATAGCATAAAAGGAAATGGACTTTATTGTTACGTAACTTTAAATGCTGGAGAAAATCCGACCGGCGACCTTGAAAGAGATCTAAAACTTTGGGTGAGAAAACAAATCGGTCCAATTGCTACGCCTGATGTTATTCAGTTTGCTCCTGGATTACCAAAAACTAGATCAGGGAAAATTATGAGAAGAATTTTGAGAAA
>CESW01055318.1_pt1 | contig 13698 bp, 12 predicted proteins | sample 531171 | NCBI WGS metagenome assembly CESW01 (sample SAMEA2621859, study PRJEB7988) | marine metagenome | biome: marine biome (ENVO:00000447); feature: surface water layer (ENVO:00002042); material: "saline water (ENVO:00002010), including plankton (ENVO:xxxxxxxx)" | depth 5 m
ATTATCAATCTTGCCTTTGTTATTTACAAGTAAAATTTATGAACCAACTTAATCTTTTTTTAGAGCTCACTAGAATGAAAAAGCCTATTGGTTATATGTTGCTTTTTTGGCCGTGTTCATGGGGTCTAACTCTTGTTTATGATTTTTCAGAAAATTTAAATACTTATCTTTTCTATTTAATTCTGTTTTTTTTGGGATCTGTTTTAATGCGATCAGCTGGATGTATTGTAAATGATATATTAGACAAAAAATTTGATAGAAAAGTAGAGAGAACAAAAAATAGACCAATTGCATCAGGTAAAATATCTAATTTTAGAGGAATATTTTATGCGGCTGTTCTTTGTTTTTTAGCTTTTCTCGTTTTAATTAATTTTAATCATTTTACTATCTTTTTAGCTTTAGCTTCAATGCCTTTAGCATTTACCTATCCATTGATGAAAAGATTTACCTACTGGCCTCAACTTTTTTTAGGTATAACATTTAACTATGGTCTAATTCTTGGTTGGACATCAATTAACCCAGAAATAAATATATTACCAGTAATTTTTTATTTTGGAGCCATATTTTGGACACTAGGCTATGACACTATTTATGGATATCAAGATATCAAAGATGATGAAATTATAGGTGTAAAATCAACTTCAATTAAATTTAAAAAAAATCCAATAAAATTTTTATTAATGGCATACTTAGTATTTTTTATTTCAATAACTTATATTACCTACAATTTAAATCTTAATCCTTTATTTTATCTTTTTCTTTTAATAATTTTCTATCATTTATTTTTTTATCAAATTTTTGAATTTAAAAAAGATGATCCAAAACTATGTTTAAAAATTTTTAAGAGTAATAATATTTTAGGTTTTCTAATTTATTTAAATATTCTAATTGGAAAAATGATATGAATCTTAGCAAAGCAGAAATAATAAAAAGGTTATATAAAGATTATACTGTTAAGCATCTTAAAAAAATTTTTATAGCGATTTTATTTTCAATTCTTGTAGCAGCTAGTACATCCGGTATTGCTTATCTTTTAGATCCTGCCATAGAAAAAATTTTTATTAATCAAGACACAACTCTTATGTATGTGATTCCAATTATAATTATCATTGCTTTTTTTACAAAAGGTTTCTCCTTATACCTTGCTAAGATAATAATGATTAGAGTGTCACAAGAGCTCAAAGCTGATGTTCAAAAAGATATGATGAAATCATTAATTTCAACTGACACAAAATTTATCGATGGAGTACATACAGGAAAATTTATTTCAAATCTCACTCTTGATGTGACCTTGCTAGTTAACTTAATCAGTACTGCTCTTTTAAATATATTTAAAGATTCATTGAGCTTAATTGGTTTAATGACAGTAATGTTTTTCCAAAATTGGAAACTTTCCTTGGTTGCGATAATTATGATACCCTTGGCAACAATTGTTGCAAGAACTTTGGGGAAAAGAATAACAAAAGCAACTAAAGAGACAATGGATACTTCTGCACTTTTTACTAAGAGGTTAGTTGAAATATTCAAAAATCACAGAATAATAAAAAGTTTTCAAACCGAAAATTTTGAACACGAAAGATCCTCCAAAGATATTAAAAATTTAAAAGAAAAAGCAATTAAGATGACAGAAATATTTACAAGAAATACCCCTATTATGGAAACTTTGACAGGAATTATGATCGCAGCTTTAATTTTTTATTCTGGAATTTTAATTAAGAATGATGAACTTGAAATTAATAATTTTTTCTCATTTTTGGCTGCTATGATGTTGGCCTACCAACCTGTTAGGTCGCTCGCGGGATTAAACATTTCCATAAATCAAGGTATAAGTGCCGCTAAAAGAGTTTTACCTATGATTGACAGAGTTTCAGAAATTAAAGATGATATTCAGTTACCCAATTTAGGAATTAATAAAGGCGCTATTAAATTTGAAAATGTTAGCTTCCATTATGATAGTAAAGAAATAGTGGCTTTGAAATCAGCAAACATTGCAATGGAAGGTGGAAAAATGACTGCATTAGTTGGATTAAGCGGTGCGGGTAAATCAACAATACTAAGTTTAATTCCAAGATTTTATGATAAAAGTGGAGGTGATATTTTAATTGATGGTCAGTCAATTTATGATTGCAATCTTTTTTCTCTAAGAGAAAATATTTCCTTAGTTGGTCAAGACACATCACTATTTGATGATACAATAAAAAATAACATTAAATATGCAAAATTAAACGCCTCTGATGATGAAATTTATGAATCAGCAAAAAATTCTTTTGCACATGACTTTATTGAAAAATTACCAAACAAATATGACACATTAATCGGAGAAAATGGGGTCAGACTTTCAGGTGGAGAAAAACAAAGAGTATCTATAGCTAGAGCTATGTTAAAAAAAAGCCCTATTATACTTCTGGACGAGGCTACTTCTGCTCTCGACTCAGAAACTGAGAGTAAAATTCAAATAGCAATAAAAGAGCTTACAAAAAATAAAACTTCTATTGTAATTGCTCATAGATTATCAACAATTTTAAATGCTAATAAAATATATGTAATAGATTCAGGTAAAATTCTTGAAAACGGCACACACGATGAACTTTTGATTTCATCTAAAACTTATAAAAATTTTTACGATAAACAACTCAGAAAAAATTGATGATATATATTTATAGATTTCTAATAAATATTATAATCTTACTTTCGCCAATAATAATCTTAATAAGATTATTTAAAAAAAAAGAGGATATTAAAAGATTTAAAGAAAAATTCTCTTTTTTTTCAAAGAAAAGAAGACGAGGTAAATTAATTTGGTTTCATGCTGCTAGTGTTGGTGAACTTCTAAGTATAATTTCTTTAATAAAAAAAATGGAAAAAAATAGAAAAATTTCTCAAATTTTGGTAACTACAACAACTCTTACCTCATCAAAATTATTTAATAAGTTCAAATTTAAAAAAACAGTACATCAATTTTTTCCAATTGATAATGATAGTTTGACAAAAAAATTTTTAGATTATTGGAAACCAAACTTAGCAGTATTCATAGAGTCTGAAATTTGGCCAAACATGATTAAAAATTTAGAAAAAAAATCGATTAAGAAAATTTTATTAAATGCTAGAATATCAAAAAAATCTTATAATAGATGGAAATTATTGGGATCATTTTCTAAAGATTTATTTAAAAGTTTTGATTTGACCTTGCCACAAAATACTGAGTCAAAAGTTTATCTAAATAAATTAAATGTAAAAAAAATTAAGTTTTTAGGGAATTTGAAATTTGCTCAAAATAATTTTTTCTATAATAATCCAAATTATATTTTTAAAAAATTTATAAAAACAAAAAATTTATGGTGTGCGTTAAGTACTCATCCGGGGGAAGAAGGAATATGTAGTTCTGTACAAGCTCGGTTATTAAAGAGATTTAAAAATTTGGTTTTGATAATTATTCCAAGACATGTGGAAAGAATAAAAAATTTATCAGAAGAACTATCCCAATTTAATCTAAAACAACATATTCACAGTGATAATGGACCAATTCACAAAAATACAAAAATTTATATTGTTGATACTTATGGTGAAACAAATTCTTTTTTAGATACGTGTAAAATAGTTTTTATGGGAAAATCTTTAACTACTGATGGAGGTCAAAATCCTTTAGAGGCAGCAAGACATAATTGTTCAATTTTGCATGGACCTAATGTTTCAAATTTTTCTGAGATTTATGAATTTTTGAATAAAGAAAAAATTTCATACAAAATAAATAGCCAAAAACAGCTTTATAAAAAATTAGAATTTCTATTAGTTAATAGAAAAAGAAGTTCTAAGATTAAAAATAGAATTAATAAAATTGGGAATAATATCTTAACTAAAAATTTTAAACTAATAGAGTCTTTAATTTGAAATGTTGCTACATAAACCAAGATTTTGGGATTATAAAAAATCAAATTTATTTAGTTTGTTGTTGCTGCCTTTTTCTTTTATTATTTCTCTAAGTAATTGGATCAACTTCTTATTTAAAAAAAAAAAATTCAAGATAAAGACTATATGTGTGGGAAATATATATGTCGGTGGAACTGGGAAAACACCGATTTCAATAGAAATTTTTAAGATCTTAAAAAAATTTAAAGTTAAATCTGTTTTTATTAAGAAAAATTATTTCAACCATAAAGACGAAATTCGACTTCTTTCAAAAATTGGGCCTACCATAAACTTAAATTCTAGAGTTAAATCTTTAGAAAACGCACAAAAAAAAAAATTTAAATTAGCAATTATAGATGATGGTCTTCAGGATAAATCATTAGAATATGATTTAAAAATTGTTTGCTTTGATAAAAAAAATTTCATTGGAAATGGAAAATTAGTACCCGCAGGTCCCTTAAGAGAAAAATTGGACAGTTTAAGAAAATATAACATTGTTTTCTTAAATGGTTTAGGAAAATTAGAAAAAAAAATACTTTTAAAAATAAAAAAAATTAATAATGAAATAGAAATTTTTGAAACTACTCCAATAATTATAAATAAAAATAGGATGAAAAGAAAAAAAAAATATCTTATTTTCTCAGGAATAGGTAACCCAAGTTCTTTTAAAGAATTGCTTAGAAAGGAAAATTTTAAGATTTCAAAATCGATTACTTTTCCTGACCATTATAATTTCTCAAATTCAGATATATCTAGAATTAAAGATCAAGCAAAACTTTTAAAATCAAAGATATTGACTACTGAAAAGGATTACCTAAGAATAAAAAAGGAAAATAGAAAAGGAATAAATTTTATAAAAATTAGATTTAGAATTTATAACAAAAAAAAATTGATTAGATTATTAAATAAATAATATGAAGAACATAAAATATCTTTTTCAAACAATTATAATTTTTATTTTTTTTATGATTTGCAAAGTAATTGGTTATAAACAATCATCAAACTTAGGCTCTTTAATTGGTGCAAGCGTAGGACCTTTTTTAAGACCAAAAAATATATTACGAGATAATATAAAAAAAGCTTTTTTAAATATTGAAGAAGATAAAATTGATGAAATTTCCAAAAATATGTGGAAAAATTATGGTCGAATTTTATCTGAATATATCTTTATTAAAAATTTTAAAAATTCAAATTTTAAAAAGTACATTTCTATAGAAGGTAAAGAAATATTATCGAATATTAAACAGAATAAAGATCCTGTTATTTTTATTTCTGGTCATTTTAATAATTTTGAATTATTAGCAATGATTATTGAGGAGTCTGGAATAGATTTAGCAGCACTTTATAGGCCTTTAAATAATTTTTTTTTAAATAAAATAATAGTGAATTTAAGAAAAAGATTCATCTGTAAGAAGCAAATTCCGAAAGGAATTACTGGATTAAAAAATATGGCAAAAGAATTTAAAAAGGGTACATCACTCGCTTTAATGATTGATCAAAGAGTAAGTCAAGGTGTAAAAATTAATTTTTTTAATCATCCTGCTTATACAACTACTTTACCAGCTCAATTTGTTAAAAAATATGGATGCACTATAGTTCCAGTTTATATAGAAAGAACAAATAAATATTTTTTTAAGGCAAAAATCGAAGAACCAATAAAATTTGATGAAACAAAAACTTTAGATCAAATAACTCTATCTTTAAATAACTGGTTAGAAAAAAAGATTTTAAAAAATCCAGATCAATGGATTTGGTCTCATAATCGTTGGAAATAATTATTCTTTATCTAACATTTCTCTTTTTAATTGCGCTTCCTCTGCTGAAAAATAAGCTTCTTGTAGTTGAACATTCCAATAATTCAATTTGTCTAGAGTTATATTTTTTCCTGAAACTGCACATTTAACATAATCACCTTCCTCTATTATTTTGAAATTATTTGGTAAATATTTTAATTTTGCTAATTTTTTGTTCATTTATAGTTTATATATTAATACATGATTGTTGGAATTATAGGAAGTGGTGGAAGAGAACATGCTATTTGCGAAACTCTCAAGAGATCGAAAAAAATTGAGGAATTATACTGTTTTCCAGGCAATGCTGGTACAGCCAGAATTGCAAAAAATATAGATATTGATCTCAAAGATTTTGAGGAAATAAAAAATTTTATATTAAAAAATAAAATTGAATTAGTAATTGTAGGTCCTGAAAAACCATTGGTTGATGGAATTGTTGATTATCTTGAAAGATTTAAGATAAAAGTTTTCGGACCAAATAAAATTGCGTCTAAATTAGAGGGTTCAAAAATTTTTACAAAAGAAATATGTAAGAAATACGACATACCTACAGCTAATTTTGGAATTTTTAAAAGCAGAGAAACTTCTAAAAATTTTTTAAAAAGTGCAACCTATCCAATAGTTATTAAAGCTGATAATCTAGCTTCAGGGAAAGGAGTTTATATTTGTGATGATAAAGACCAAGGTAATTCTGCAGTAGATGAAATATTTAATGGTAAATTTGGTAAGGCAGAAAATTTACTTATCGAGGAATTCTTAATTGGTGAAGAAATGAGTTTCTTTATCCTAACAGACGGTATTTCACTTAAAAATTTTGGGACCGCGCAAGATCACAAAAGAGTGTTAGAGGGTGATAAAGGTAAAAATACAGGAGGTATGGGAGCTTACTCACCATCAAGACTTATTAACGAAGAAATTGAAAAAAAAATTATTAATAAAATTATTAAACCAACTATAAAGGCTATTAATGACCTTGGAACAAAATATAAAGGATTTTTATATGCTGGCTTAATGGTAACAAACAACGAACCTTACTTAATTGAATATAATGTAAGATTTGGTGATCCAGAATGTCAGACAATACTTCCTAGATTAAATACTGATTTATTAGAAATTTTTTTAGCTAGTTGTGAAAATAGACTTGATCAAATAGAAATTGAATGGAGTGATAAAAAAAGTTTGTGTATTGTTTTGTGTTCAAAAGGTTATCCAGATGATTTTAGAAAAGATGTTGAAATAAAAAATATTGAAAAAATAAATTTGAATAAACAAAACTTTATTTTTCATGCAGGAACATATAGCAATGGTAAAAAAATTTTTTCTAAAGGTGGTAGAGTATTAAATTTTGTATCATTACGTGATAACTTTTCAGACGCAAGAAAGGAAAATATTAAAAATCTATTAAATTTAGATTGGTCAGAAGGTTACTATAGAAGAGATATTGGTTTTAAAGTAATAGAAAAATGAGAGTTATAGCTGGTATCTTTAAGGGAAAAAAAATAATAATACCACCTGACAAAACGACTAGGCCTTTAAAAGATATTACCAAAGAGTCTATATTTAATATTATTAATCATTCAAATAAATTTTCTATGAAAATTCAAGATGCAGTGATCCTAGATTTATTTTCAGGTGTTGGATCTTTTGGGATAGAATGTATTTCTAGAGGAGCAAAATATGTATCTTTTGTTGAAAATTATTCTAAGGTTATCCCAATTCTCAAACAGAATTTAAAAAGTCTTAAAATAAATAATGTTTATGAAATACTCGAAAAAGACATAATCAAAGAGCTTAACTTTCAAAAGTTTCATAATTCATTTGATATAATTTTTTTGGATCCCCCGTTTAAAGATAAATTTTTACCTAAGATACTAGAAATTATATTGAAAAATAAAATTTTAACCAAAAATGGCATAATCATTTTACATAGAAATAAAAAAGAAAAAGAGATTCTCCCATCTGATTTTAGAATATTAGAAAAAAGAGAGTATGGTCTATCGAAAATAATTTTTGGAAATCAAAAATAAAATTTTAGATGATTAAATTTTTTTTTGTTTCTAATTTTATTAATTCTACAGATGGCTGATCGTAAGGATTTATATTAAGAGATTTACTTATCAACATTGTTTCTAAAATAAAAAAAGTAAATAATTCCCCTAAAGTTTCTTCATTCCTTTTTAATATATTAAAACTTCTGAAAGGAATCTTTTTTTTAGAAAAAACCTTTTCCGAGGCTGATCTTTGTGAATTTAGTATAAAATTAAAATTTTTATTTTTTAAAAAAAAGTGTGTCTTTAATAATTTAGAATTAACAATTTTTTCAGATTTTTTTTCATTTACTGTAAAAAAAGTAAAAAAATTATTACTTGGTCCATCCAAAAAGAGTTGCATCAAACTATGATTATCTTTTGGCATAGTTGATACCACAGGTAAAACTCCTTTACGTTTTTTTCCTAAGCTTTCAGCCACAAGTTGTTGATACCACTTAAACAAATCCTCTGAATCTTCGTCATAATTAAGAATTATAGAATTAAATTTTTTCTTTTTTAAAAAGAAAATAATATTAGCTACATTTAACATCAAAGAATTAATAAATTTTTTATTTTTAACAATATTATTAAATTGTTTAAATTTTTTTTCATCAAGTCCTAAAAGAGATGCTGGGAGCATACCCACTTCTGACATAATTGAATAACGACCTCCAATAAAATTATTGTGGTCAATAACGTCAGCTTTAAGCTTATTTGCTAAAATTCTTAAATAATTTTTTTTATTTTCTGTGATAAAAACATTTTTATGATTCTTTTTAACTAGAATGTTAGTATTAGAAATCGTCTCTAAAGTATTGCCAGACTTTGATATAATTAAGTTTAAAGGTTTTCTTAAGTCTTTTACTTTTTTCAAATTTGGGATTAGGTTGTCGACGAAATAAATTTTTTTTTTTAATTTTGATATTAAAAAGAAATATATTGCTTTTAAACCCAATATAGACCCACCCGTACCAATAACTCTCAATTCATAAAAACTCTTCTTTAATTTTTTTATTAAGTCTTTTGAATATCTATATCTATATTCTGGTGTTAATGAATTTATTATTTCATTTTTATTTTTAATTAAAAATTTGAAATTTTTATATACTTTCTTGTGATTAACTCTTTTTTTAAAACTGACTAAGTCTATATTTTTAGTAATTTTCATTTCTTGTTTAAAATATTCGAAATAGACTTTTCAAGTTCATCGGATAAGCTTTGTTCTTTACCCTCTTTACTCTCCTCAAATATTTCAGATAAATCTAAATCATCTTTTTTATTATTTTCATCTTTTAGATTACTGTCTTTGGGTTCGGGTAATTGAGAATAATTAGGTGGAAAAACCAATGGATTTTTTTTTTCGATTAAGAATTCATCTACATCTTGCTTTTTTTTCATACTTAGTTTTTCTTTTACTCCTCTGCAACCTGGAAGTAATGCTAAGATTAATAGAAATAAAATTAAAACTTTAGTTTGTTTCATCTTTTTTTTTAAATAGTTCAACTAATATAAGCCAGAAAACACCTAAAGAAATAAATATATCTGCAATATTAAAAATAAACCAATGAAAATTATTTATATGTAAATCAATAAAGTCTGGAACTGCTTTATATATAATCCTATCAAATAAATTACCTATAGCGCCTCCAGATATTAAGATAAAACCAAATTTTTCATAATTTTTTGATCTAAATACAAAGTAAATTAAAATTGAAACTATTATTATTATTAATAGTGAAATTAGGTTGTATGCTAAACCATCATTTAATGAAAACAGCCCAAAAGCTATTCCTTGATTCCAAATTAAATCAAAATTGATGAACTTAGATGAAAAAATTTCACTATCTCCTAATTCTTTAGATCTTTTAATGATCATAACTTTTGATATTCGATCAATTAAAAAAATTGAAATTAAAAAAATGAAAGTAAAAAAGAAACTATTTTTCTTTAAGTTTAAATTGGTCATGAATGCCTCTTGCAAGCTTCAATCTGAATTTTCCAACAAATAGGACATTTATTTCCTTTTGCTTTTTTTGTTTCAACAATCACTTCATCATTATTACTTTCTTTAACTAAAGATTTAGAAGTAATGCAAAGCTCTGCAAAATCTATATCCTTTGTAAGTTTGAAAAGTTTTTTGTTTAAATTTATCTCTATGCTAGCCTCCAAACTGGAGCCAACTTCTTTTTTAGCCCTTTTATCTTCGATACTTAAATTACAAATATTTCTTATTTTTAGAATCTCATTCCATTTATTACTTAATTCATCATTTTTAAATTTTTGTGGGAAATCTATAAACTTTTCTAAATGAATGCTTTTATTCTTTTTCGAAATAAGTTGATAAATCTCCTCAGAAGTAAAAGACAAAATAGGTGCAAACCATTTCAATAATGAATTAAGAATAATATTTAATAAAACTAATGTTGATTTTCGTTTTTTAGACTCTTTATCATCACAATATAAAATATCTTTTCTTATATCAAAATAAAATGCAGATAAATCTGTGGTACAAAAATTTAAAAGTTCTTTATAAAGATTATGAAAATCGTAATTTTTAAAATAGTTTTTAAACTTACGATTTAATGAGTAAACTTTATGAAGCATTAGTTGCTCTAACTCTGGCAACTGTTTTATTTTTACATCTTCTAAGTTTATCTCTTTAAAAGTATCATTTAGGTTACCAAGTAAATATCTAAAAGTATTTCTTATTTTTCTGTAAGATTCTGAATGTTGATCTAAGATTGAATAGTCTATTCTTAAATCTTCTTCATAATTAGAAGATGCAACCCAAATTCTTAGAATATCTGCACCATACTTTTTTAAAATATCATCTGGTGCGATTACATTTCCTAAAGATTTAGACATTTTTAGACCTTTCCCATCAACAACAAAACCATGTGAAAGTATGGACTCAAATGGTGCTCTTCCTCTAGTGCCACATGACTCCAATAAAGAAGAATGAAACCATCCTCTATGTTGGTCAGAACCTTCAAGATACATAGATGCAGGCCATTTAAGATCCTTTCTTTTTTCTAAAACAAAAGAGTGAGTTGATCCACTATCAAACCAAACCTCTACAATATCACTTAACTTTTCATAATCTTCAGCCTTAAACTTATCTCCAAGAAATCTCTGAGGGTTGTCAGAAAACCAACAATCTGAACCTTCTTTTTCATAAATTTTAGAGATATTTTCAAATACCTCGTCATCAACTAAAATTTTATTTGTTTTTTTATCTACAAATATTGGTAAAGGGACCCCCCAAACTCTTTGTCTAGATACGCACCAATCAGGTCTTGTTTCAATCATTGATCTCAATCTTTCTTTACCTTTATTTGGATAAAAATTAGTTTCATCAATGGCCTTAAGTGCTTTTTCTCTAAGTTTATGGCTTTCCATGGAAATAAACCATTGGGGAGTTGCTCTATGAACTAAAGGGGCTTTTGATCTCCATGAATGAGGATATGAGTGTAAAAGCTCCCCATTCTTTAAAAGTTTTTTTTGTTCTTTTAATTTTTCTATTACGATTGGATTAGCTTTAAAAATATGTATTCCCTCAAATAAAGATACATTTTTTGTATATTTGCCGTCTCCATCTACTGTTTCAATTGCTTTAATTCCATGGTTCAAACAAAGATTAAAATCATCTGGTCCATGACTTGGAGCACAATGAACAATGCCAGTTCCTTGCTCAGTTGTCACAAATCGTGCTTCTAGCATTGGTATATTATAATCATATCCCAAATCTAAAAATGGATGGCTGCAAATAGTATCTTTAAAATTTTTTCCTTTAAAATTTTTAAGTTTTTTGAAATTTTTAATATCACAATCTTTAATTACTGAATCTAATAAAGCTTCTGCAATTATAATTTTTTTTTTTTCAAAATCACCTTCATCATTTATTTCAATTAGCAAATAATTTAAGCTTTCATTATAAGCTAAAGCTTTATTAGCGGGAATGGTCCAGGGAGTTGTGGTCCATATAACTACATTACTATTTACTATCTCCTTAATGTTTGATGATTTAACTGGAAAAGCTACATAAATAGTATCAGATTTGTGATCTTGATATTCTACTTCAGCATCTGCTAATGCTGTTTTTTCAACTGTAGACCAAAGTACAGGTTTAAAACCCCTATAAAGACTTCCTTCTTTTAAAAACTTTCCTAGTTCCCTTACTATTTGAGCTTCAGCCTCAAAACTCATTGTAGAATAGTAATTTTCCCAATCCCCAATTACTCCTAATCTTTTAAATTGATCTTTATGAACTTCTATCCACTTTTCAGCAAATGCTCTGCATTCTTTCCTAAACTCAACAATAGGTACCTCATTCTTATTCTTTTTATTTTTTTTATACTGCTCCTCTATTTTCCACTCTATTGGTAAGCCATGACAATCCCATCCTGGAACATAAACTGAGTCCTTACCATCCATCTGATGAAATTTTACAATGATATCTTTAAGAATTTTGTTTAAAGCTGTTCCCATATGAATGTTACCATTTGCATAAGGTGGACCATCATGGAGAACAAATTTTTCTTTACCTTTGCTGGAGTTCCTTAATTCCTTATAAAGATCTATTTTTTTCCACAAATTTAAAATCTCTGGCTCTCTTACTGGTAAGTTAGCTTTCATAGAAAAAGCTGTTTTAGGAAGGTTGATCTGATCTTTGCTCATTTTATTTTTTTGCAATTAAAAGATCAGCTTTAATCTGTTTTCTTAACTGATCTATATTATTAAATTTTTTTTCTTTTCTAATAAATTTTAAAAATTTAACTGTTAGATGTTTATTATATAGATTTCCAGAGAAATTAAATAAATGAACTTCTAATAATATTTTTTTTCCACTAAAAGTTGGTCTATATCCTAAATTTGCTATTCCTTTTAAGTATTTAGAGCTTTTAATCGTCCTAGCTTTTATAGCGTAAACTCCTGGACAACCTAAAATATAGTCTTTAATGTCTATATTAGCTGTAGGAAAGCCAATTTTTTTTCCTACTTGTTTTCCTCTCTGAACTTTTCCCTCAATAGACCAATTTCTATTTAAAAGTTTATTAACTTTGTTCAACTTACCATTTTGTAAATAATTTCTTATCAAAGTTGAAGAAACTAACTTCTTTTTGGTTAATAATGGTTTTGGTTTAATTATTTTATAATTAAATTTATCTTCATATTTAATTAATTGTTTAACGTCACCTTCTCTTTTATTGCCAAATCTAAAATTGTTACTTACAAAGATAAATCTAGCACTTAACTTTTTAGAAAGTATCTTATTTATAAAATCAATTGATTTCAATTTAGAAAATTTTTTATCAAATTTTTTTGTAATAACAAAATCAACATTTAATTTGTTAAGTAAATAAATTTTTTGTTTTTTATTAGATATTCTGAAGTTTTTAATTTCTTTATTAAAATACATTTTAGGCATAGGTTCAAAAGTCAAGACTCCAATTTTTAAAGAAAATTTTTTTTTGTATCTTTTAGCCAAGCGAAATAATTTTTGATGACCTAAATGAAGACCATCAAAATTTCCAATTAAAATTATTGATTTTTTATGAACATCCTTAATATTAAAATTATTATATTGTTTTATCATTTCACCATTTTAGTTCAGATTGGATATAATTACATATTGTTTCATAAGATTTTGCAGTTTCTTCAATTCCTTTTTCTTTTATTTCATTTTTATGAATTCCGTTAGAAATTATTAATGAATCGTAATTTAAAAAATTAGCACCTTTAATATCTGTATTTAAATTGTCACCAATCGAAAGAATTTTTTTATTTTTATTATCTATAGACTGATTATAAACTTCTGGATAAGGCTTTCCAAAATATATTACTTCTCCTCCCATCTTTTCAAAAATAATTGCAATTGAACCTGCACAAAGCTCTCTTTTATTTCCTCTATCCACAATTAAATCTGGGTTAGTACAAATCATCTTTTTTTTTAAATTTTTTTCAAATAA
>CESW01137092.1_pt1 | contig 13622 bp, 18 predicted proteins | sample 531171 | NCBI WGS metagenome assembly CESW01 (sample SAMEA2621859, study PRJEB7988) | marine metagenome | biome: marine biome (ENVO:00000447); feature: surface water layer (ENVO:00002042); material: "saline water (ENVO:00002010), including plankton (ENVO:xxxxxxxx)" | depth 5 m
GTCCTTTGGAAGAGCCACTAGGTAGAGCCAAAAAAGCGTAAGTAAGGTAGACAATGGCAGTAAGACAGATTAGACTTTTAGGATCAGAGGTTACTTTAACATCAGCATCGACTATAGGTGATGCCGAATGTGTGAGACTGTTTAATGGTAACTCGGTTACCGCAGGAACAGTGAACGTTATAACACATAAAGATTCTGGTGGTAATACAAAAGGAACGATTAGTTTGTATCCACAGCAAGAAATCATATTAGATAAAAGTTCCAAAGACACGTTAGAAGCCACTAACGCATCATGCCTAGCAGTATCAATCTTTGATAAGATTAACTAGGCGATGAGAATACAAGAAATCACAGAAAATTACTTTGATAAGCTGAGTGCAGATGCAACAAATCTTCTCATGACAGCTCAAGCAAATAACGAAAATGAAATTGATACACAATCCATGGTTGACGAGTTAAACCAAATGGGTTACAGTGTAACACCACAATCACTTGCAGGATTATTCAAAAATAACAAACTGGTAAAAAGTATCAATCCTCAGAAAATTACCCTAAACATAGATAATGATTTGACACAGTACAGTAAAGATGCTACAATGGATAATGCTAAAAAAGTTGCCAACATGGCAAAGAAAACCATTGATAGAGATATTACCTAGTGTCATTACTTGTTGAAAAATTTCAATATACAAAATTAAAAAGAACAAACATAGATGGTAAAAGACACTATGTTGGAGAGAACGGTAATCCTGTTCCTAGTGTGACAACTATACTAGGTGCAACTAAGGATATGACTGCTCTTAATGAATGGAAGCGTAGAGTTGGTAAGGCAGAAGCACAAAGAATAGTAACTGAATCAGCAAATCTTGGAACAGTGACTCACAGTCATTTAGAAAATTATATAACAGGTGATCCGAGGCCCACAGGCGGTAACATTGTTTACCAACAAGCAAAAAAATTAAGCGATATAATAATTGATCAAGGTCTATCAAAAGTAGATGAAGTTTGGGCAATCGAACAGAACTTATGCTTTCCTAACTTATATGCCGGAACGGCTGATATGGTTTGCGTATGGGAAGGACAACCTGTGATAGGTGATTTCAAGACTTCTAGAAAAGTTAAAAAGAAAGAATGGATCGAAGAATACTTCATGCAGTGTGCCGCATACGCCCTAGCACACAACGAAGTTTATGGTACTGATATAAATGCAGGGCTTATTTTTATAGTATCACACAGCGGTGAATACCAGCAATTCCTAGTAGAAAAAGCAGAATTTAGGAAGTATAATGATATGTGGCTCGATAGAGTTGAACAGTTTTATAAAATCGCTAAATAATACAGTTAAGGTATTTAGAATATGACAACAACATTTGTAAGACTTAAAAATCGTAGAGGTAATAAGGCAGATTTACCAAAGCCGTTAGCAGAAGGTGAATTAGGATTTGCTACGGATACAAGAGAATTATACATAGGTGGTGGTAATCAGAGTTCAAAGAATCGTATGGTTCAAGTAGATGATTACATAAACTCACAGGTATCGACACAGAGTGACCTAGATAACAAGATCGTAACATTTTTACTAACAGGTACAGAACACGTAAAAGGTGATGGCGTTAACGCAAGATCCACTGATCTTAATGGAGGTAGTACCTTGACTTTTCCTACATCAGGTAAAACATCGACTGGTAATGTTGCGGACTATCAGATCACAAAATTTAGTACAACAGGTATGCCTACAACAATGGCAACTAATACTTACACAATTAGTACAGGATCACCAAACACACTTAGAATAGATTTTACAAATAACAATGTACCAGAAGCAAACTCCGTTGTAGTTTTTACAAAATGGACAGAAGCAGAAGTGATGTCAGCAGTCAGCACAGCAATTCCATCTATAACAGCAAACGTGGCAGATGCAAACAATGACGTCTATGTTGACTACTCAACAGGAACTGGATTCGTTAACATAACTGATGAACACACGTACTTGGCTTTATCGGCACAACCATCATCATCTAGTTATTCCGCCATCAATGCCGGTTCAACTATAAGACAACAGAACAGCGGTGCAGAAGGTATATTGAAATATACAGTGGTTCCAGGCACAAGTCAAAATGTATTTAGACTAAGAGATGTTACAGGAACATTCACAACTAATGCCGCCGATACTTTAAATGTTGTGGTAAGTGGATTGGGAATTAACTATAGCACAGGTGTATATCCTGGCACTGTTTTTCTTAATACAAAAACAAATATTGCATCAACACTTGCAGGTTTGCCTGCAATAGCATCAGCTGGTGTAAACACAGGTTCAGGTACTCCTGCAAACGTTTATATTAGAGGAACACTAGCAAATTTAAGTTATCCTTCAGAACCAAATATGCTAACAGTAGATGGTACTTTACTGCTTAAAACAGATTCACCTAAACAAGCAGACTTACTATCAAACTTCTTAAACAGAACAGTAGCACAAGGTCCAGGTAAAACTACGGTAGCAAATAATATTAGAATTTACACACAAGATTCTAAACCAGAAATTAACAATAATATCTATTACGGTCCTGCCGCACTTTTAAAACTGGAATTGAATACTTCTACAACAGATGCAGTTGTAACAAGTTTTGATCTTACAGAATCAAATACTATGTTTGTCGATTACAGCTTCAAATATGGAACAGCTCTTGCAGTAGGTACTATAAGAGTGATAGCTACGACATCAGGAGCTGAATTTATTGATGATAGAACAGAGACTGATCCAACCAGCGACATAACTTTTAGTGCTGACGTAAACTCGGGTAAAGTTAGATTACGTTATTCAAACGCAAGTTCCAGCCAAAATGCAACCTTAAGTTATGTAGTTAAGAGATGGAGAACTGAGTAAAGTTATAGTTCCTGTTTATTCATAGGAATTTTAACATAATTACAGTTGTCCACTAGAAATCTTTTTGTTAAAAAAGTTTGACACTTTTAGATTTTTAGTCTAAAATGTATATATTAACTAAAGAAGAGCGAAAAATGAACAAGAAAGAAGATTTGCATATCATAAAGCGTGACGGTCGCAGAGAATTACTAGACATCAACAAAGTACACAAAATGACGGAAGCCGCTTGTGAAGGCTTATCCGGAGTATCATCATCTCAGGTTGAAATGAATTCTGGCCTACAGTTTAGAGATGGTATGTCCACAGACGAGATTCAAGAAATTTTAATTAAATCAGCAAACGATCTAATAGATCTAGAGAATCCGAACTATCAATTTGTTGCGGCGAGATTATTATTATACAGTTTGCAAAAGCACGTATTTGGAAAGTTTATGCCAACAGAAGGTCATGTGCCTTTACGATACTTTGTTGCGACAAATATCGAACGTGGAGTATATGACAAATCAATTTTATCAAAGTTTTCTGACGATGAATGGAATAAACTAAACAGCTATATCAGACATGATAGAGATCTTAACTTCACTTTCGCAGGTTTAAGACAAGTAGTTGACAAGTATCTAGTACAAGATAGAAGTTCAGGTAAGATTTTTGAAACTCCTCAGTTCATGTACATGATGATTGCGGCGACTTTATTTGTAAACTATCCTAAAGAAACAAGATTAAAGTATATCAAAAAATATTACAATGCCACTAGCCAATTTAAAGTAAACATTCCTACTCCTGTTATGGCAGGTGTAAGAACACCTATTAGGCAGTTTGCTAGTTGCGTACTAGTCGAAGTAGATGATACTTTACCGAGTATTTTTTCTAGCGATATGGCTATCGGTAGATATATTGCACAAAGAGCCGGAATAGGAATTAATGCGGGTCGTATTAGAGGAATCAATTCTCGTATACGAGGTGGTGAAGTAGCACACACTGGTGTTGTTCCATTTCTTAAAAAGTTTGAAGCAACTGTGAGATGTTGTACACAGAATGGTGTAAGGGGTGGTAGTGCAACAGTACACTTTCCTATATGGCACCAAGAGATAGAAGATATACTTGTATTAAAAAACAACAAAGGCACAGAAGATAATAGAGTTCGTAAATTAGATTATTCTATACAATTATCTAAATTGTTTTATGAAAGATTATTAAATGATGGAGAAATAACTTTGTTTTCACCTCATGACGTACCAGGATTATATGATGCATTTGGTACAGATGAATTTGATGATTTATATATCAAGTATGAGAACAATAAGAAAATTTATAAGAAGAAAATTTCTGCACAGGTACTTTTTGGTAAACTGTTACAAGAAAGAGCCGAAACAGGTCGTATCTATCTTATGAATATTGATCATGCAAACACACATAGTAGTTTCCAAGACAAAGTTTCGATGAGCAACTTATGTCAGGAGATAACTTTACCTACAGTTCCGTTACAACACATAGACGGTGATGGTGAAATTGCTTTATGTATTTTAAGTGCAATCAATGTTGGTACTCTAAAAGACTTAGATGAACTAGAAGATCTTTGTGAAGTGGCTGTAAGAGCCTTAGATGAAATTATTGATTACCAAAACTATCCAGTAACAGCGGCAGAAATATCTACAAAGGCAAGAAGAAGTTTAGGCATAGGTTATATAGGTCTTGCACATTATCTTGCTAAGAACCAAGTTAAGTATGGAGACAAGGGTGCTTTAAAAGTTGTTCATGAATTAACAGAATCATTCCAATATTATTTGATTAAGGCTTCTGTAGAACTTGCAAAAGAAAAAGGTAAATGTGAATATTTTGATAGAACAAAGTATGCACAAGGAGAGTTACCAATCGATCATTACAAGAAAGATCTTGACGAAGTATGTTCAGTTAAAATGAAGAAGAACTGGGATAAACTTAGAAAAGAGATTGCTGAATTTGGTATGAGAAACTCTACTTTGTCAGCACAGATGCCTTCGGAAAGTTCTTCAGTAGTTAGTAATGCTACTAATGGTATTGAACCACCACGTGGTTTCTTATCAGTTAAAAAGAGTAAGAAAGGTCCATTAAAGCAAATAGTACCTGACTACTCAAGGTTAAAGAATTTTTATACTCTGCTTTGGGATATGCCAAATAACGATGGGTATATTAACGTAGTTGCTGTGATGCAAAAGTTTTTTGATCAAGCAATATCAGGCAACTGGTCATATAATCCAACACATTATGAAAATAATGAGGTACCAATGAGTGTTATGTTTAAAGATTTATTAAACACTTATAAGTTAGGTTGGAAGACTAGTTATTATCAGAATACATATGATTTTAAATCAGATGCAAGTGTCGAAGTTGAAGAACAACCAGTTCAGAACGCCGCAAAGGAGTTTGAGCACTTAGATGGTTCTCATGATGCTAAACAAGTTGAATCAAATGTATCAGTCACACAAGATACAGATGTCGAAAATTGCGACGCCTGTGAAATTTAAGAGAAATAAATAGGACTATGGCAAAAACAGTTTTTAATAGAAATGACATTGACTTTACAAAAGAACCGATGTTCTTTGGTGAGGATCAGAACGTGCAAAGATATGATGTATTCAAGTATCCACAGTTTGATAAATTAAATCAAACTATGCTAGGATACTTTTGGAGACCTGAAGAAGTCAGTCTGCAAAAAGATAGATCAGATTTTGATACTTTCAGACCTGAACAGAAACACATATTCACGTCTAATTTGAAGTATCAAACTTTACTAGATAGTGTACAAGGTAGAGGACCAAGTCTTATGTTCTTACCTTATGTTTCTAATCCAGAGCTTGAAGGTTGTATCGTGACTTGGGATTTCTTTGAAACTATACACTCAAGATCGTATACACACATCATAAAGAATGTTTATCCTGATCCAGCAGAAGTATTTGATACTATTTTAGATGATAAAGAAATTTTAAAACGTGCAGTTTCGGTAACTAAAAACTATGACACTTTTGGTGAAGCGGCAGAAAACTATTTTGTAAAAGGCAAAGGTAATTTATATGATGTTAAGAAAAAACTTTATCTAGCAATGGTAAATGTTAACCTATTAGAAGGTTTAAGATTTTATGTATCATTTGCTTGTACATTTGCGTTTGGTGAATTGAAACTTATGGAAGGTTCTGCTAAAATTATATCACTTATTGCACGTGACGAAGCAACACACTTGAACTTGTCTACACACGTTATCAAAGCATGGCACAATGCATCTGATGATCCAGATTTTACAAAAATATCAAAAGAGTGTGATAAAGATGTATATGATATGTTCAAAGTAGCAGTTGAAGAAGAAAAAGCATGGGCTAATCATTTATTCAAAGAAGGAACTATTATTGGTTTGAATGAAACCTTATTACACAGATACGTTGAATTTATTGCAAACAAAAGATTAAAGGCAATTGGTAAAGAACCAATTTTTGATCAGCCTATCACACAGAACCCACTACCATGGACACAACATTGGTTAAGCTCAGCAGGCTTACAGGTAGCACCTCAAGAAACAGAAGTCGAAAGTTACATCATAGGTGGTGTAAAACAAGATGTAACCAAAGACACATTTAAAGGCTTTAAATTATGATCCAAAATAAAAAATACGAAGAAGGTGACATAGTAGCAATTAAACTAGTGACAGCTGAGGAAGTTATTGCTAAAGTAGTAGAAGCTGGTGCAGATAGCATCAAAGTTTTGAAACCTATGATGCTGGTACACACTCCAAAGGGTTTGGCCATGAGTCAGTTTATGATGATGCAAGATGTTGAAAATGCAATTGAATTACCAACAAGTAATATAATTGCAATTACAAAAGCAAATTCAATAGCTTCTAGTCAATACTCACAAACAGTCACAAGTATCAAAGTACCAACACCTGCAGAAAAATCAAAGATAATTACCTCATAATAATAGTATATAAATACTATTATGCCAGCAGTAACTAGATTAGGTGATTTATGTACAGGACATGGACCATGTCCGCCGAGACCTAGTAATAGTGCGAGTTCAACGGTCTTTGCAAATGGAATACCAGTACACAGATTAGGAGATAGTTGGTCGATACATTGCCTTCATGGAAGTGTATTAGCGGCAGGATCGTCAACTGTTTTTTCAGAAACTAAAAACTTAGGTAGAATAGGTGATCCGGTTGCCTGTGGCAGTAAAGTAATGCAAGGTTCAGGAACAGTATTCGCAGGAGGATAAGATGACAACAGGAAAAAGAATAACAGGAAGTTATCTCGATAGTTTAAACTTTCCATCAACTATAACCCCAAAGACCACACAGATAAGTGATCTACAAAAAAATTTATTGAATAGTGGAGCATTGGATTTAGTTGATCACACAGACCCTTTTGGAAGATCATGTAAAGCATATGCTGGATTCAAAAATCCACATGACGACACAATACAACAGATTGCACAGAAGATAGCTGATCAAAAAGCACAGTTACCTGACGATTGGAATCATGCAACTTATAGTCAACGTGCAGAAGTTCCAGGCCAGTTAATAGGTCCAGGACAACCTACTAGGAAGCTGACTGATATTGAAATCAGAGATATTGATTTTGTTGAAGGTGCAATAAAAGATATTACTTTTTTAAGTAATAGGCAGAGTGGTATGTGTGTTACAGAGTATACAGACTCCAATGCACAATGGACAGTGATGGGTAACACAGCCAAGTATGGAACGTCTGTTGCATTACCAACAACACCTAGCTCTCCAGGTGGCATAGCCATTCCTGGATTATCAGGATATATGAGCATGGTGTCATCTTTCAGTTCTCTTGCTAACGTGTTAACAAATATTCCATCAACAGCATCAGGTCCTTGTAAGTTTATAGAGTCAGCTATGGGAGCCTTAATGAAAGCAGGATCTATATTAGGTGAGATACTATCAAAAATTTTACAGGTTGCTGGTATAATGGCTTTAGCAATGGCAGTGATAGGACTTGCAAAACTTTTAATTGATATAATCAAAGAAGATTTAAAGTATCTTGGAAATATACTTGAAAAATTATTACAGGCCGCTTTAGCTGGATTACTTGGTGAACTTGCTAAAGATCCATGCATGGCTTACCTTTTAACGGCAGGTATTGCCACTGCTACCACACTAAAGAACTTAGATTTAATTTAAGCATTGACAAATACTAATAAAGTAGTATAATTACACTTACAACGATGAAGGTGTCATAATAGATTATACGGACGTCGGGGCAGTACCGACCACCTCCACCATAAACACTTTGTAGTTACCAGAACGTGATGGTACCCACAAGTAAGGACAGACGCAGAGTGTTTATGACGGGGGTGAACTAGGATCGACGGTGATTTAAAAGGCATTGGAGTTGTCGGTAGGTGACGACCGTAAATCGCACAAAATTATAAATGCAGATGAAAATCTAGCACTTGCGGCCTAATTCGTTAGGCTAACGGGGTTGGCAACTGACCTGGCAACAGAATAGTTGCACATTGAAAGGTTTTATTTTGAACAAGTTAATTAAATTTTGGAAGAACAGTTACACATCAAATCCTACTGCATTTTACTATGAGATGATAAGTGCAATAACGGTCATTATAGGTAGTGGAATATTAACGTACACAGTTCTAGAACCAAGACCAGATCTTTTTATTCCTTTCTATTGGATAGGAAGTACAACAGGTTTTGTAGGAGCATACTATAGGATGAGTGCATGGGTAATGGTCCTGACGTTTTGGTTTACAACAATGAACACAATAGCACTTTGGAGACTTTTCTTCTAATGACTTTGATGCACAAACATTTGATTGTTAGAGCAGAAGTCAACAAACCACCTAGAGATCCCAATTGGGCACATTCATGGTTAGTTGATCTTGTTGATAAAATAGGAATGAAGATATGTCAAGGTCCTATAACAACATACGTAGACAAACCAGGTAACAGAGGACTGACAGCGGTTGTTGTTATAGAAACATCTCACATTGCTTTACATTGTTGGGATGAAGAAAATCCAGGATTATTACAACTTGATGTTTATACTTGTGGCCCACTAGATGAAAAAATAATTTTTGAAGAAGTCAAAGATTTTGATCCAGTAACTATCGAGTACAAGTATTTAGATAGAGAAAAAAACTTAAAGGAAATAAATGTCGATTAAAGATAAAATAGCTACATGGGGTGAGTCGTTGTCTATGCTGGAAGGAACAGATAGATTAGAATATCTGCTAGACCTAGCCAAGGAATCAACAACACTCGATCCTGATAAGAAATTAGAAGAAAATAAAGTACATGGATGTATGTCTCAGATATGGGTTGACTGTCACATAGATAAAGATAAGATTATTGTAGAGTATGATAGTGATGCTATGATAACAAAAGGTATAGCAAGAGTTATATGCGATTGTTTCACCGACAGTGATAAAGATGAAGCCACAACTGTAGGTATAGATGATTTCAATCCATTAGGAATACAGCCATTATTAACAGCTCAACGTAGAAACGGATTAGGAAATTTGATACATACAGTTGTTAATAAATGTAAGAAATTATAACACAAGGAAAGGTGGCAGAGTGGTTGAATGCACCGGTCTTGAAAACCGGCAAAGGCGCAAGTCTTTCGTGAGTTCGAATCTCACCCTTTCCGCCATACATAAGTATAAAAAACGGTTGATATTTTTATGAAAATTGTTTATTATAATATAAATGACTAAAGCTATTACTAAAGAGGATATTAATGATCTTAAGAAATGGATTAGGTTCCAAGAAGTTCTTACAAGAAGAACTGTTGTCAAAAACTCCAGAAAGCATGAATATAATACAATTAAGAGAAAACTTAAGATGTTAGAAGCAACGATCAGAAAAGAAAAAAATTTAAGAAAGAAATATCCTGCTGTGCAAGAAGCATATGACCATTACCTACTCACGTTAGGACTAGTGAAAAAAAGTAAAGGAGAAAAATGACTTATTATGTAAACCAAGCCTGTGTAGGGTGCAAACATACTGATTGTGTTGATGTTTGTCCTGTTGATTGTTTTTATGAAGGAGAAAATTTTCTAGCAATCAATCCTGATGAATGTATTGATTGTGGAGTTTGTGAACCAGAGTGTCCTGTAGATGCAATCAAACCTGATACGTTTGACGAACCAGATAAACAGTTTTGGATAGATAAAAATAAAGAACTTGCTGAGAAATGGCCTAATCTTACTTCCGCACTAGGAGAAGCATTACCAGACGCAGACAAATACAATCCAGAAAATTATAAACAAGATAAAAAAGACTTACTGTCAGAAAATCCAGGAGAAGGAGATGGGTAAAAAATTTAGTGAAAAATGGAAAGAGGAAAGAGAAAAGAAAAGAGCTATGAAGAAAGAAAAACAAGGACAAACAAGTGAACCAGTTCATAAACACGGTGCGACTTTAGAAGAAGGTTTGAAGAAAACAGAACAGAAAATTGATCTTAACATTTTTAATGGTAGACATCTGTTTGTGGCAACACCTGCCTACGGTGGACTAGTAGGAGAAGCTTACTTGAAGTCAATGGTCAAACTAGGAATAATTTTTAAACAATACAATCTAAATTTTACATTGGCCACTATCGCAAACGAAAGTTTGATCACAAGAGGTAGAAATACTCTTGTATCGATGTTTATGGCAGAACCAAAGTTTACTGATATGATTTTTATCGATGCAGACATACACTTTGAAGCGGAATCAATATTGAAACTATGGTCTAAGCTGTGTAATGGTGACAATGAAGTTGATATTGTTGTTGGTTCATATCCTAAGAAGACAATCAATTGGAAAGGTATACGTAATGTTATCGACAGAGATAACATACCTGCAGAAGAAATGGAAAGACACCAAGCATCGTATGTTTTAAATATCAAAGCAGATCCAGATGGTAGGATACCGATGCGTAATGGATTGATTCCAGTATATGATGCCGGAACAGGATTCATGATGTATAAACGATCAGTTATACAAAAGATGATGGACAAGTGGCCGGACCTGCACTATAAAAATGATTTAAACACTGATGCTAAATTTGATCCTTATATGTATGCTTTATTTGATACAATAATTGATCCGACAACAAGAAGATACCTATCAGAGGATTATACTTTTTGTAGAAGATGGCAAGAACTAGGAGGAACCATATGGATGGATCCTAGTATTGATTTAGATCACCAAGGTACACATTTGTTTAGAGGTAATATTTCAAATCAGTTTAGCTACGGTGGTCCTGCAAAGCCTGGACAGAATATGGTCAAAGAACCAGGTAAGACAGTTGACATAAAGATACCTTCAAGAAAAAAGAAAGAAGAAGATGCAGGAAAATCAGAACAATCAGAACAACCAACAGAATAGTTGGATGAACTGGATAGTGCCATCAAAGATGGCTCCAGACTATATTTTTAAATTAATTTTATTTTTATTTGTTTTGCCATGGTTTATTGGATACAAGTTTACTAGTATGGGATTACTGACTAATGTATTGCTCATTGATTTCATTCTATATCTAAGCTACAAACATAGAGGATTATTATAAGCGGATATGGTGGAATTGGTAGACACGCCAGTCTTAGGAACTGGTGCCGCGAGGCATGGGGGTTCGACTCCCTCTATCCGCACCAAAAGATTATGATTTACAAAGTTGAAGATTTATATAATATAAAAGGAAAAAAGATAAGACATATATCCAAGAAAGATCACAAAATAGATTGGATTGGTGGAAAGTGTGTGTATAAGATATTGATTGATGATGAACTTGCACACGTGGGAAGATCCGATACTTGCAGAAAGCATGGCGGTGCAGAAAAAACTAGGAAAGCCGTAGTGCAATTATTGGGTTGGGAAAAGAGCAATCCAGGTGTTACTACAACAAAAAGTTGGAAATATCTACGTGAAAAATATGGCGACATATATCCAGATGACATCAAGGTAGAAATATTGTTTACAAACAACATAGAAAAGTTGTATAATAAAGAGAAGATATGATGTTTAAGAATAAAGACAAACTCTTACATACAGTAATGAAACAAATTTGTCTGTTTGCAGAGAAGCAAACATTTAAACAGTATCCAGAAGATTTGGTCAAGTCTTTGAAGCACCTTTCAGAAAATAACAGAGAACTTAAATACGAGTATAAAGAACTCTACGCCATTTATGTTTGGTATAAGATTGACAGACCAAAACGCCAGAATCCAAAGGAGATCGGAACTAGCATGATGTATTACGAGCAAGATACAAAGATGTTGGCAAGAGCAGTGGCACTTCGTAAATTTAGCAACAAACTTTTTAAAGGAGGTGACTATGACCCGCCTATCAGGTCTAATACAGCGACACAAAAATCTATCAGAGAAAATAGTTGATTTAGAAAAAGAAAGAAAGTTCAATAGGACTTTTCAACATAAAGCAGAACTGATTAATTTAAAGAAAGAAAAGTTAAAGATAAAAGAGAAGATACAAGTAGAAAGCGAATAAGATGTATGAGTATAACTGTAGAATACTGAGAGTAGTCGACGGAGATACAGTTGATGTAGACATTGACTTAGGATTTGGAATATGGAGACATAGAGAACGTGTCAGGCTATTTGGTATTGATACTCCTGAATCAAGAACGAGAGACCTAGAAGAAAAGAAATTTGGTCTCGCGGCAAAGAAATTTGTGAGAGATAACTTACCGATTGGTTCGATACAGACTCTTGTGACAATGAAAGATAAAAAAGGAAAGTTTGGAAGAATACTAGCTACCTTTAAACTAACAGATGGTGTCACACTCAATGACAAGATGATTTCTGAAAGCCATGCAGTTAAATATGATGGACAGTCTAAAGACACTATTGTAGAAGCACATTTAAAGAACAGAGAAGTACTTAAGAAGAAACATGAAGAACTAAGGTGATAAATGGCAGAGAAGCAGAAAATAGTATTAGTGACAGGTGGATTTGATCCATTACACTCAGGACACATAGCATTGTTTCAAGAAGCCAAGAAGCTTGGCAATAAATTGGTAGTAGGTATAAACTCAGACGCTTGGCTCACACGCAAAAAAGGACAAGCATTCATGAGCTTCTCTGAAAGAAAAACAATTATCGAGAACTTAAGAATGGTTGATGATATAATAAGTTTCGATGACAGCGATGATACTGCCACTGGTGCAATATTCAAACTGATGTCCACATCAGGTTATGGTAAAGATATAATATTTGCTAATGGTGGAGACAGAAAGCATGACAATACTCCCGAAGAAACAACTTATTCTGATAAAGTTGAGTTTGTTTATGGGGTTGGTGGTGATTACAAGCTAAATGCGTCAAGTACTTTGCTTGAAAACTGGAAACAGCCAAAGGTAAAAAGAGACTGGGGTTGGTACAGAGTTCTGCAAGACCGTAATGGATATAAGATAAAGGAACTGGTCATAAACCCAAAATCAAGTTTGAGTATGCAAAGACATTTCAAAAGAGCAGAACATTGGTACGTTCTGAAAGGTATGTGTCATCTAAAAGTGGATACTGGTGAAAACATAGAAGAGCATGAACTTACAGCTAACAGATCTTTCACTATTAAAAAAGAACAATGGCATCAAGGTCAGAATAAGCTGACTGCTTACTGTCATATACTTGAGATACAACATGGTGAAGAGTGCATTGAAGAAGATATCGAAAGAAGACATGGTGGTGGATACACTGTAGATGAAATACTAGAAGCAGTAGATCACAT
>CESW01010710.1_pt1 | contig 13554 bp, 9 predicted proteins | sample 531171 | NCBI WGS metagenome assembly CESW01 (sample SAMEA2621859, study PRJEB7988) | marine metagenome | biome: marine biome (ENVO:00000447); feature: surface water layer (ENVO:00002042); material: "saline water (ENVO:00002010), including plankton (ENVO:xxxxxxxx)" | depth 5 m
ACAACTTCTTCCGATGGCGCTTCTGCACCGTCTGGACGCGAAGCATCTGTATCGATCAAACAGCACACTTCTCCCACAGCCACGGCATCACCTTCCTCTGCTTTCAGGGTGATTGTCCCCGCTGCTTCCGCTGGCAATTCGAGGGTTGCTTTGTCAGAATCGACCTCTGCAATGGCTTGATCTTTGTCAACGTAGTCCCCATCGGATACCAGCCAAGCGGCAATTTCCACTTCAGATATGCTCTCTCCGGGACTGGGGACTTTCATTTCTAAAATCGGCATGATGATGTCGTTGATGGGTCAGGTTGGTTCAAAATTTTGCCATCGCTACCACCTTGTCGAGCAAGGCGTCGTGACGCTTTAAATGTACCGCCGGGGAACCCGATGCGGGACTTGCACTCACACTCCGGCCAACGTATTGCATGTTCCCCAAGTCATGGAGGGCCATGTGTTCGTTCATGAACGTCCAAGCTCCCATGTTTCTCGGTTCCTCTTGAAACCACACAAGTTTGGCATTTTTAGATTGCCGCTTGATGACCGCAGACAATGCCTCCGCAGGAAAAGGATGAAGTTGTTCTACACGGATAACAGCCATATTCTTGGGCACGCGGTCTTCAAACTTTTCGAGCAAATCGTAATAAATCTTTCCAGAGCACAGCACCACCGTCTCTGCTCCTTTCATGCCGTTCACATCGTCGATGACCTCTTGGAATCCTCCATTGGAAAAATCCGTCAGGGAAGACACTGCTTTGGGGTAGCGAAGCAACTTTTTTGGTGTGAAAACCACCAATGGCTTGCGAAATGGGCGGTGAACCTGGCGGCGCAAAACATGAAACATGTTGGCCGGAGTAGTGCAATTGGCCACAATGATGTTGTCTCCCGAACCCATTTGAAGAAAACGCTCCATGCGCCCACTGCTGTGCTCCGACCCCATCCCTTCGTAACCGTGGGGAAGCAACAAAGTCAGCCCATTCATGGTTCGCCATTTGTCTTCACCTGCGCAGAGAAATTGATCCCACATGATTTGGGCCCCATTGTTGAAATCACCAAACTGTGCCTCCCAGATGGTCAATCCGTTGGGGTTGGCAAACGCGTAACCGTATTCAAACCCGCTCACGGCGTATTCCGACAAATGACTGTTGTATACAGCCATCTGAGCTTGTTCTTCCGCCAGATTGTTGAGCAAAATCAGCTCGTCCTCCGCGTCTTCGGTCTTCAAAACAGCGTGGCGATGCGAGAATGTGCCTCGCTCCACATCCTGACCACTCAAACGTACAGGATGACCTTCCATCAACAGGCTGCCGTAGGCAAGCATTTCTCCCATGGCCCAATCCAATTGGTCTCGCTCCACCATTCCCAGACGGTCATTCATCAACTTCTTGACTTTACGGAAAAACTTGAGACCCTCAGGCAGGGTGTTCATGGCTACGGCAAGTTCATTCAACTCCTTCTCCGCCACACTTGTAACAGGCGAAGAAGTCAATTCTCCATCTCGAGCGGGACGATAGCCTTCCCACAGTTCACTGAGAAAATCGTCAACCACTGACAATGCCATGGTCTTTGACTGAGTAAACCCCTTTTCCATCTGACCAAGCAACTCTTCCTTCATGGCTTCGGCCTCATCAGCATTGACAGAGCCGTCTTTTAAAAGACGTTGGAGATAGATATCCCTCGGAGATTGGTGAGCGGCGATGGCCTTGTACAATTTGGGCTGTGTGAATTTGGGTTCGTCGCCTTCATTGTGACCGTATTTGCGGTAGCCCAAGAGGTCAATGAAAACGTCGCGATGAAATGTTTGTCGATATTCCAATGCAATTTTCATGACCTGAACCACTGCTTCCACGTCATCTGCATTGACATGAAATACCAGAGACTGCGTGACTTTGGCAACATCCGTGCAATAAGTTGAAGTTCGAGCGTCTAGGTAATTGGTGGTGAAGCCCACTTGGTTATTCACTACGATGTGAACCGTACCCCCCGTGCGATAACCGTCGAGGCCCGCCATTTGTGTCACTTCATACACCACCCCCTGACCCGCAACGGCTGCATCACCATGAATCAAAATGGGCAGGACACTCGATTCATCCCCATCTCTGGCATCAATTCGTGCGCGAGCGATGCCTTCCACGACAGGATCAACGGCTTCGAGGTGAGAGGGATTGGGGGCCAAGGTGATGGTCACCTCTTCCCCAGTATCTGCAATTTGTTTACGCGAGTAACCCAGATGGTACTTGACATCGCCGTCAAACAACCCTGCGCCGTCGTAAGCTTTGCCCTCGAACTCACAAAGAATGTTGGCGTAAGGTTTGCCCAAAATGTGCGCCAGCGTGCTCAAGCGACCACGATGGGCCATGCCAACAACCACTTCTCGTACGCCACGTGTCGTACCTGTTTCTATCAAAGCATCCAACGCTGGAATCAAGCTCTCGCCTCCCTCCAAAGAAAACCGCTTTTGACCCACAAACTTTTTCTGAAGGAATTCCTCGAACAAGGTCGCTTGGCTGATTTTCTTCAAGACGTGCTTGCGGCCTTCCGCATCCAGTCTTGGTCTGTTGGCCAATTCGATGTGCTCACGAATCCACTTCAGACGGTCAGGCTCTCGGATGTACATGTACTCGATGCCGATGGAGTGACAGTAGGTCAATTCCAGATGGGCAATGATGTCTCTAAGTTTTGCAGCGCCAATTCCCACCTCATTGCCCGCTTGGAAAATCGTATCAAGGTCTGCCGCGGAGAGGCCAAAATTCTCAAGCGCCAAGGTCGGGGTATACGTTCGACGCTCACGAACCGGGTTGGTTTGGGTAAACAAATGACCCCTTGTACGATAACCGTGAATCAAATCAAGAACCTTGAACTCTTTCAAGGTCGCAGGAGAGGACACTTCGTCACCGAAGGTCGTACGACTCAAATCAAAGCCGGCAAAAAAAAGCCGCCACGTGCGATCCACCGATTCGGGGTCCGACAAATAGCGATTGTATAGGTTTTCGAGTGCGCCTGGTTCTGCGTTACTCAGAAATGAAAGTGGGTCCATGAGGACATGAAGCATTTAGCACAACCAAAGATAAGCCTGCCCGAGGGACCCCCAAAGGAATGCAATTGGAATCAGTGACTCCTTGAAACCACGTGCCGAGCAAGGCCTTCAAACCAGCTCGCTGTTTCTGGAGACAGTTTGAGCTTACCCAAGGCAGAAATCGCTTCCTCGATGTGTTGGGACATGCGGCGCTGCGCCTCTGCATCTGCTCCTGTGGCAATCATGGCTGCCCGAACTGCTGATATTTTGGCTTCCCCTTGTTCAGAACCTGACGCAGGGTGAATTCCCAGCCAGGGTGCCAACGCTTCGCGTCCAGCCGGGTGAGCTTGTGTTGTCAACCACAACAAGGTCTTCTTGTCTGACAAGATGTCTCCCCCGACTTGCTTTCCCGTAGAATCACTCTCACCAAAAGTGTCTAAGAAATCGTCCTGAATTTGAAATGCGAGACCGACATTGACACCGTATTGATACCATGCCTCGACACGTTCAGGCGAAGCTCCTGCTGCACTTGCTCCCATTGCTGCAGATGCCGCCAGCAAAACCGATGTCTTCAATCTGATCATCTTCAAATATTCGTCCACTGTCACGTTGTCTCTCACCTCGAAGGCCATGTCGCTCTGCTGACCCTCACAAACCTCCTTGGACGTCTCGTTAAACTGACGGAGTACCTCTTTCAATGCCGAGGACGGAGTGCCTTCCAAAGCCGTCATTGCAAGGGTATACATCACATCTCCCGACAAGATGGCCACGTTTTCCGACCACTTGGTATGAACAGTAGGGCGACCACGACGAAGGGGAGCTTCGTCCATGATGTCGTCGTGCATCAATGTGAAATTGTGGAACAACTCCACCGCCATCGCCACGGGCATTGCCGCCTCAAGCTGTCCCCCTTCCGCCTCGCAAGCAGCAAGTGCAAGAATAGGCCTAATGCGCTTTCCTCCTAGGGAAATGAGATAATGGATGGGGTCGTATAGCTCATCAGCAGAACCCTGTGGATAGCCTTGAAGAAAGTTCTTGATGGAACCCTCAAAGGCGTCGCGCCAGCGCGCTTCAGATGCAGTTAAACTCATGGAGATGAAAAGTCAAAAGTGGTTCAAAACATTTGGCCCATTCGCTTATCGTCCACGACGCAATTGATCTAACAGATACGTCCCGTAGCCACTCTTCAAAAGCGGCTGTGCAAGGACCTCAAGCTGATTGTCGTCGATGAAGCCCATGCGCCAGGCGATTTCTTCCAAGCACCCGATTTTGAGCCCTTGACGGTCCTCAATGACCTGCACAAATTGCGAAGCTTGCATCAGCGATGCATGGGTGCCTGTGTCCAGCCACGCCATGCCACGGTCTAACACGCGCACGTTCAGTTTACCCGCATCCAAATACGCCTGATTGACATCTGTGATTTCGTATTCCCCGCGTGAGCTGGGCTTCAAGTTGCTCGCAATCTGCACAACATCGTTGTCGTAGAAATAAAGTCCCGGAACTGCATAATTGGACTTCGGTTTAGAGGGCTTCTCTTCGATGCTCAACACTCGGCCATCTCCGTCAAAATCCACCACCCCATATCTCTCTGGATCACCAACGTAATAGGCAAATACTATCGCACCATCCGGATCCGTATGTGTCCGAAGCATTCGACCAAAGCTCTTGCCGTAAAAAATGTTGTCCCCCAGGACCAGCGCCACTTTGTCGTCCCCAATAAACGTCTTGCCCAAAACAAATGCCTGAGCCAAGCCATTGGGAACCTCTTGCTCTGCGTAAGAAAAAGAACATCCGAGTTCTGAGCCATCTCCCAAAAGTCGCTTGAATGACCATGATTCTTCTGGAGTTGTAATGATGAGGATGTCTCGAATGCCGGAAATCATGAGCGTCGACAAAGGATGATAAATCATCGGCTTGTCGTAAATGGGCATCAGTTGTTTGCTCATTGCCCTCGTCAAGGGCCAAAGGCGCGTGCCACTACCACCAGCGAGAACAATTCCTTTCATGGCTTGAAGATACACAAGGGTCAACCGCGACCTCTCAGGTCTTCATGCTGTTCCTCCCCCTTCCCTGGGCTAATTCCTTTTTGAACTTGAAGGTCATCCAATGACAACATGTCTTCTTCTTCCAACAAATCGAAGAATGGCTCACTGAATGTTTTGGTCGTCACGTATTGAGCAAAGCTCATCAAGAGCGAGGGCAACAACATGAGGTTGGTGAACATGGCAACAAAAAGGGTGACAGAAACCAACAAGCCTAGCGAACGAGTACCATCGAATTCACTCATCGCGAACATGAGGAACCCAAAGAACAGCACAATCGACGTGTACATCATACTCACACCGGTTTCCCGCACAGCGGCCAAGACTGCTGCTCGAATGTTCCAACCATTGGCTTGAAGTTCCTGTCGGTATTTGGCCAAAAAGTGTATGGTGTCATCTACAGAAATCCCAAAGGCCACTGAAAAGACCAAAATGGTCGATGGCTTGATTGGAATTCCCGTCCAGCCCATGACTCCTGCAGTAAATAGCAAGGGCAGCAAATTGGGGACAAGTGCAATTCCCACCATGCGAGCGCTTTTGAAAAGAGAGGCCATGACCAATGCAATCACGAGAATCGCCAAAGTCATTGAAATGGCAAGGTTTTTCACGAGATAATTGGTGCCCTTCAAAAACAAGACACTCGTGCCCGTGATGGTCAGGTTGAAACGCTCAGGGGGAAATATGCTGTCGATGCGTGGCTGAAGGTCAGCGACCAACTTTTCCATTTCTAAGGTCCCGACATCGGCCATGTTTGCCGAAACGCGGGTCACTGTTTTGGAAGAATCGACAAAGTTGCTGGTCACTGCATTCGCCACATCAATGTCGGAAGCCGCGGACTCACTTCCTCGAAAATAGGGTGCGATGAAACTTCGTTCATGTCTCAACGGCAAGCGGTATCGATCTGGATCCCCTTCGTAAAAGGCCTGAACCCCAAACTTGACCGCATCCACAGCGCTCAAACTGCGCGAGAACTCGGGATATTTTCGGAGAAGATTTTGAAACTTTTCAATCCGCTTGAGATTGGCTGGACTCAAAATTTGACCCGGCTTTTTCCCATCGATCAACACCTCAAAGGGCATGACACCTCGGAATTTCGATTCGAGCCATGCAAGGTCCAAGAGCACGCGATCTTCGTCAGGCAAATCGTCTACAATGTTGCCTGTGGTTACCATTTGAGTCATGCCCCAACCACTCAATAAGGCCACCGTAAAAGCCGCTGCATAGACCTTGGAACGATTCCCCTGCACAGTCGAAACAAAGATGCCCACAACTCGATCTAACCAGACCCGGTCTAGGTGCGTCAAATGGCGATCCCGCGGCTCGGGCAAAACGGTGAAAAGTGCCGGAATCAGAACAATGCTAATCCCAAACGCAACCATGATGCTCAAAGAAGAAACTGCGCCAAATTCCACCAATATGGGGCTGTGGGTAAAGATGAAGGTCGCAAAGCCCAACGCAGTCGTGGCATTGGTCAACAACGTCGCATTGCCCACCTTGGTCACCATGCGTTGCAAAGCCAACATCTTGTTGCCGTGCCTCTTGAATTCCGCCTGATACTTGTTGACGAGATAAATGCAGTTGGGAACTCCAATGACAATCATCAAGGGTGGGATGAGTGACATCAACAACGTGAGTTTGTAGTCAAGCAGATTGATGATTCCCAAGGACCAAATCACACCCACTGTGACCACCGTCAGGCATACGCTCACCACAGCTAAATTCCTGAAGAAAAGAAACAACAACAGCGCAGTCACGGCGATGGCTGCACCAATGAAATATCCCAACTCCCCCTTGACCTTGTTGGTCATCGAAATTCGGATGAATGGGAGGCCGCTGAGGTATGTTTGGATGCCTGTCTGTGCTGCCCACCGATCTGAGGTTTCAATGATGTCTTCCACGATGCGTCCACGCTTGGCGGAATTAAGCATGTCGTGGTTGAATATGACCATCATTAAGGTCGCCTCGTTCTCCGGATTGTAGAGCAACCCATCATAAAAAGGCAGCGACCTTACCCTGTCCACAATCTCGTTGGCCCTGTCATCTGTCAATGGCGGTGCATTGGGTTGTACATCGACCATGTCAGGTGCCACCGGCTGCAACAAAAAGGACTTTTCAGCAGGGTGCTTGAGCACCTCAAACGCATTGGTAATGGCAAAAACCGAGTCAATGATTACGGTCGGCTTGCCGTCCACCGTTACGCGCAAAGCGCGAATGTCCTCTGCAAGTTTGTGCCATTGATTCAAGCCCTCCGCTGTCCGCAATCGAGGGTCTTCCACACCAATGACCAAAACGTTGCCCTCTGCACCAAAGGACTCCAAGAACTGCTCATGAGCCTGTTCGGATGGATCCTCCTTCGGCAAAATTCCCCCGTACTTGTACTGCATCTTCAGTTGAGGAATTTGCATCCCCATGAACACCGAAAGGACAAACAGCACAAACACCGTAAAAAAACGGTGACGAATGAGAAAGAAGGCGATACGCAACCACATTGAGGGTGCAAAGAAACAAAACGGACGGGTGCAGACCTCGACCTCCGAATTACCTTTGCCCCATGGAAAACTATGACGTCGTTGTCATCGGAAGTGGCCCCGGAGGATACGTGGCGGCCATTCGTGCAGCTCAGCTCGGAATGCGCACCGCCTTGGTGGAAAAATATGACACCTTGGGAGGGACGTGTTTGAACGTGGGGTGCATCCCTTCCAAAGCCTTGTTGGACAGCTCGGAACACTACCACCAAGCCAAGGAGCAATTTGCCACACACGGCATTGAATTGGGCTCACTCGGCATCGATTTTCCTCAGATGATTGCCCGCAAGAGCGACGTGGTGTCCCAAACCACAGAGGGAATCAACTTCCTGATGAAAAAAAACAACATCGACGTTCATCACGGAAAGGGCTCTTTTGTCGATGCCACCACCATCGCAGTGACACCGGCCAAAGGAAAAGCCAAGCAAATTGGTGCCAGTCACGTCATCATTGCCACGGGGAGCAAACCCAACACATTGCCATTCATCCAAGTTGACAAAAAGCGGGTCATCACAAGCACTGAGGCCCTGAATCTTCCCAAGCTTCCAAAATCCATGATTGTCATCGGCGGAGGAGTCATTGGGCTCGAACTAGGCTCAGTGTATGCCCGACTCGGGACGGAAGTCAATGTGGTAGAATACGCTGACAGCATTATCCCGACGATGGATCGTGCCATGGGAAAAGAACTGATGCGGTCCATGAAAAAACTTGGGGCGAAATTTCATCTGAATCACGGCGTCAAAGAGGTCACTGCTACAGGTCGAAGTGTGACTGTCAAAGCAGATTCCAAAAAAGGAGAAGAGGTGACATTCAAGGCAGAGTATTGCCTCGTCAGCGTGGGACGTAAGCCCTACACATCCGGCCTCAATCTCGAGGCAGTTGGTTTGGTTACCGACGATCGTGGACGCATCGCTGTCGATGCCCACATGCGGACAAGCATCCCCCACATTTTTGCGATTGGAGACGTCGTTCGTGGTGCCATGTTGGCGCACAAAGCAGAGGAAGAGGGTGTCTTTGCAGCTGAAACCATCGCAGGCCAACATCCTCACATAGACTACAACCTGATTCCCAACGTGGTATACACATGGCCCGAAGTGGCCGGTGTCGGTGCCACCGAGGAACAATTGAAGATTGATGCCGTGCCTTACAAGAGCGGCAGTTTCCCCTTCAAAGCCAGTGGACGTGCTCGCGCAAGTATGGACACCGATGGCCTGGTCAAAGTGCTAGCCCATGCAGAAACCGATGAGATCCTCGGTGTGCATATGTGTGGACCGCGTGCGGCAGATATGATTGCCGAGGCCGTGGTGGCCATGGAATTCCGAGCAAGCGCTGAAGACATCTCACGAATGAGTCACGCCCACCCCACGTTTACCGAGGCCATAAAAGAGGCCGCCTTGGCCGCAACTGAAAATCGCGCGCTGCACATTTGACCTTTTCGGTTGTTGTGCCTTGTATGAGACTAATGATGAAGACCTGCATCCTCATTGTGAATTTGGGAACCCCTGATGCGCCAACACCTCGCGCCGTAGGCAGGTATCTACGTGAATTCTTAGGCGACGGTCGCGTCATCGATTTCCCGTGGTTGCCTCGAAAAATTCTGGTCAATGGAATCATTTCACCCATTCGCCGTTTTCGAAGTGCCCGCGAATACAAAAAGGTTTGGACGAAAAAAGGGTCACCACTCCTGTTGTACGGAGAGTCTCTTCAACGTGAACTTCAACTTCGTTTCGATACTGAAGAAGCCCGCTCAGCATTCGGAGGGGAGGTAAAAGTTGAACTCGCCATGCGCTATCAACACCCTTCGATGGACCATGTTATGGCTCGAATGGAAAAGGACTGCTACGACCGAATTTGTGTGCTTCCACTCTACGCGCAATATGCCTCTGCAACAACAGGTTCAACCTTAGAAAAAGCATTCAAAATTTTGAGCCGTTGGTACGTCATCCCCGAGGTCGTTGCAATCAGCCAATATTGGGATTTTGATGGTTACTTGAAGGGATTTGTGGAACAGGCTGCTCCATTTGATCTGGACAGCTACGACCACATTTTATTCAGCTATCACGGGCTACCTGAACGACAGGTAGATAAGATTTATGAGGATCGCCAATGCGCCAACCACAGCTGCGCAGACGAAATCAACGAGGACAACCGTCAATGTTACAAAGCGACTTGTTATGCCACGAGCCGCGCGCTCGCGTCGCGGTTGAATCTCGCAGAGGACCGCTATACCGTATGTTTCCAAAGCCGTCTCGACAGCAAATGGCTGAGACCATTCAGCGACGATGTCATTGTTGAGCGCGGGAAGGCGGGTGACAAAAGGCTGCTCGTATTCAGCCCTGCTTTCGTCGCTGATTGCCTCGAAACCCTCATCGAGATTGGTGAAGAATACCAAGAAGTGTTCGAAGAACATGGAGGTGAAAAAGTCGAGCTTGTCCCCAGTTTGAATGACCACCCAACGTGGGTGCAGGGCCTCGAAGACCTGGTGCGTCAAAGAATGGGCGTGACTCCACGGCCAGACTCGGTTGCCTTGGGCGAGCCAAACCCCTAACTTCCGCGCATGAACGTGCGTGCTTTGCCTCCATTGCAAGGTCTTTGTGATCGACATGAACATGTGGTCCTCCTGTGGGATGAGCGCATCCAGGGTCGCTCCTTGTTGGGGATAGGAAAGAAACGCCGCTTGCTTGTGGAATCGTCGAGACCCGGGGATTGGAGCGCGTGGAATGCCTTCATCGATGAAACTCAAAAACAGAGCTCGTGGGCATTCGGGTGGCTGGGGTATGACCTTCACGAAAGTTTGGGTCTTCTCGATGACAATCAACGTCATCAAACCATTCCTAGTCACCCGGGTGGGTGGCCCTTGATGTGCTGGTGGGAGCCTGAGATTGTTGTAGAATGGGCCTCTGGAGTTGCTGACCCCCAAATTGTAGCTGGAATCACACACCCGTGGGCCTTTGACATCATGCAACTTTTAACCTCATCGGACGAAGAACGGAAAAGATCATCCACAGAAGCAGAGGGAGATTGGGCCCCCCTCGAAGCGTGTTGGACGCAAGAGGCATATCATGCCAAATTCAATGAGGTCCACCGAGCTTTGCAGCGCGGTGACATCTACGAGATGAACCTGTGCATGCCCTGGACGGGGAAAGCACCTGCATACGCAAGCTGGTCCATCTTTGAACGCCTAGCTTCACATACAAAGGCTCCCTACAGTGCCTATGTGCAAGCGGGTCCATGGCGCACCATTTGCGCCAGCCCCGAACGTTACTTGGCCAAACGCGGCAACACTTTGCATTCCCATCCCATCAAGGGGACAGTCAAGCGCGGCAAAACCAAAGAAGAAGACCAAGCGCTGAAGCAAGCCTTGGCTTCCAGTGAAAAAGAAAGGGCTGAAAATGTCATGATTGTAGATCTGGTTCGGAACGACCTCAGTCGCATCGCTGCCCCAAATTCAGTGACTGTGGACGAGTTGTTTGGCATTCATACCTTTTCGACCGTGCATCAGATGATCAGTTCTATTTCATGCACTTTGACTGAGAACGTCTCACCGTTGGAAATCATGCGCGCCACATTCCCCATGGGCTCGATGACTGGAGCACCCAAGCTCAGTGCCATGCGACACATTGCTGCGCTCGAAGAGTCAGGGCGCGGCATTTACAGTGGCACCATTGGCTATGTATCTCCTGATGGCGATTGGGACTTGAACGTGGTCATCAGGTCTTTGATGCATCGTGCCGATACAGGAAGGGTAGACGCCACGTTTGGAGGAGCCATCACCTTGCTTGCAAATGCAGAAAATGAATATCAGGAATGTCTCCTCAAAGCAGAGGCACTTCGCGAATGCATGGCGCGATGAAAGATCTGCAGCAACACGTTCAACGCTCGCTGTCAGACGCAGGGATTCCCGATCCTTCCAAGTTGATTGTGGCAGCAAGTGGTGGATGCGACTCAACGGTTTTGCTTCACCTTCTACTCAACTTGGGACACACTGTAGTTGTGGCTCATGTCGACCACGGCGCGCGCGGTGCTGAGAGTGATGGCGACCGTGAGGCTGTCGCCAATTGGGCGTCCCAACACCAATGCAAATTCGAATTGTTGGAGCTCGAAGCAAAGAAGCTCAAAGGCCTTCCGCAAGGATTTCAGGGAGAGGCGCGCAAGGCGCGACAGACTTGGTTTGAATCATTGTGTTCTCGGCACGATGCTGTAGCTGTCATTACGGGACATCATGCCGACGACCAGGCAGAGACGTATCTGCTTCATGCCATGCGCAGCGCTGATCCGTGGGCTGTGAAAGGCATGGCTTTGCGCGAGGGTCTCTACGTACGGCCCATGTTGGGGGTGCGGAAACGTGACCTGATTGCTTTGGCAACATCCATGAAATGGAGATGGCGTGAAGATTCGAGCAACAAATCCCCAACCTACCTGCGCAACCGCATTCGCCATGAGGTTTTGCCATTGATGGAAGAATTGAGACCTGGAACACTCGAGCATCTAATCGACCTGGCGACACGCGCGACGGAACTCAGCAATTTGGCGAATTCCGTGCTCCAACAAACCCGTCTCGAAGCCGAATCAGAACCCGGTCTCTGGAGCATCGAAGCGCTGAAAAGCCGAGCATGGGCGCGAGAGGCCTTTCTTCGGTCACTCTCTAAAGAAGGTTGGAGCCTAGGCAGTGCTCGACGAGCACTCGATCTCATCGAGAGTCAAGTGGGCAGTGTTGTGGAACAAGGAATCCATCGCATTGTCCGAGACCGAAATACACTTGTGGTTGAATCGAACAAAACAAGGCAGGCAACTCATCCCCTGACTCTACAGACGTGTGAGGAGAATGGAACAAAGAAAACGCCATTTGGAACCTGTCAATGGGAAACTGCAACTTGTCCAGAATCCACAAACGGTCTAGGTTTAAATCAATGTTGGCTTCCTTCAGCTTGGCTGCCCGTGACCATCCGTTCTTGGCAACATGGCGATCGCATCCAACCCCTTGGTATGGACGGCCAAACCAAAATCAGCGATGTTCTCACACAAGCCAAATTATCTCCTAGAATTCGTCCCAGTGCATTGGTTTTAGAACGAGAAAAAGACGGCAAAATCTTGTGGGTCGTTGGGCACAAAATTTCGGAGCACGCACGCCTCAATCCGGGAACTTATCAAGGGCAAGCAGGATTATCCATCTCATTTCATCCCGTCCCATGAACCTTCTTTCATACAGTTCCCCCAAAATTCTTGACGGAAAAGACAAAGAATTCGCAATCATCGTTTTTGTTGTGCTCGCAGGGATGTTCATTGCAAGCCTGATCTCCTGCAATCTCATTTTTCGCAAGTTCTTCATTTGGGATCTTGGTGGATTTGCATTTGAGCAAAGTGTAGGTCTTTTGCCCTATCCCCTGACGTTCCTAGTCACTGACGTGATCAGCGAAATCTATGGCAAAAAAAAGGCCAATCTCGTGGTTGTTTCAGGATTGTTTGCTTCCTTCTTTGTCCTCCTCATCGTGTCCGTCGCGGGCGCCGTAGAGGCGACCGTGTGGTCTCCCGTTTCTGATGTTGATTTTGACCATGTCTTTGGCCAAACAGCCGTTGCCGTAGGTGCGAGCATGGCCGCATACCTTTTGGCTCAGTTCATCGACGTCCGAATCTTTCACTTTTGGAAGCGCGTGACTGACGGGAAGCACCTCTGGTTGAGAAACAACTTGTCGACCATCCCTTCCCAGGTGGTGGACACCTCAGCAGTGCTTGTGTTGCTGTGCGCAGTGGGAGAACTTGGTTGGGATCGATTTGGGACGCTGCTTGTCAATGGCGTTCTCTTCAAATCTCTTGTTGCAGCTGCTGATACCCCCTTGATATACGTTTGTGCAGGGTGGATGAGGCGAAGATTTGATCTCTTGGAAGGTCAGGAGATTGAATTCTAAGGCCGTTGGCTGCTGAGGATTTTGCGGATTTGGGCAGGCACTCGATTCGCCATCATTCTTCCCGCGGTATCT
>CESW01068256.1_pt1 | contig 13404 bp, 15 predicted proteins | sample 531171 | NCBI WGS metagenome assembly CESW01 (sample SAMEA2621859, study PRJEB7988) | marine metagenome | biome: marine biome (ENVO:00000447); feature: surface water layer (ENVO:00002042); material: "saline water (ENVO:00002010), including plankton (ENVO:xxxxxxxx)" | depth 5 m
TATACCAGGAGTTATAATTTCTTTTTTAAATTCTTTTTTTACTATTTTAGCTTCTCTAGCACTACATACAATTGCATCTAGTTTTGCTTTACTAGCTAATTTAGCCTGATGAAGCACTACTTTCTTCACATCTTTGTTAAATCCTATTTGCCTAAGCGTTTTATTATCTAACGATGTTAATATAGAAACACCTACTAATTTTGTCTGACCAGAAACTTTTTTAGCAGCTTTTAGTGCTTCTAAACCGGAGCTTATATGAATTGTTATATAATTAAATTTTAAATCTCTAATAGCTTTAACCGCTGAAGAGCAAGTATTAGGTATGTCACAAAATTTGTAGTCACCAAATGTGATTTTATTTTTAAGCTTTGAAACAAATCTTCTTCCATTTTTTGAATTTAAAAATTCTAAACCAAATTTGTATCCTATTTTTAATTTATCACTATTTGTTTCATTTAAAATTTTTTTTATTTTTGAAATTTTTGTAGTATCACAAGCTATAAATACTTTATTTTTCATTATTAATTTTATTTGACCACATTTTCGAACATTTAAATACAACAGTATACTTTTCCTTTACATAAATTTTTTCATTTGTTTTTGGATTTCTAGCTTCCCTTGCTTTTTGCATCTTAGTTTCGAGAGAAAAAACATCTCTAAGTTCTACTCTTTCCTTTCTTTTTAAAGCATCACGCATCTCAATAAAAAAAATCTCAATAAGTTTCCTTAAATCTCTTTTTATGAAATTTGGATAATTGTTTGATAATGTGTTGATGATGTCTGATTTACGAGAAGACAATTAACTACTCATCGTCATTATTTTTCTTATCACTTAGTTTTTCTGAAAGTGATGAAAATGGAAGATTTTTTCCACTAAGAGGACTTGAAAATTTAGTGACAGCCTCTTTATTTTGCAACTCTTCAAGCAACTTTATACTTAAATTAACTTTTCTTTTATCTAAATTTAACTCTGAAATAGCTGCATCTATTCTTTCTCCGCCAACAAACCTGGAGGGCCTTGCATCCGATGCATTTACAGCTATATTTGATTTTTTAATTAAAAATTCTAATTCACAACTTTCTGGTTTAACATTTAAACCTTTATTGTCAGAAGAAATAACTTTTACCGTTACGATATCATTAACTTTTTTATCTTTAAACCAATTAAATGGATCATCTCCAAGCTGCTTAAGTCCCACTCTTACTTTTTGCTCTTCTTTTTTAATTTCTAAAATTTTTACTTTTATCTGATCACCTTTTTTATATTTTTTAAGTTCATCCTCTGAGTTATTCAAATAACTCAAATCATTTGCATGTAAAAAACCATCAATATCAAATTTACCAAGTTTTACGTAGAGTGCATAATCATTTGAGCTTGATATAACTCCATCAATTTCACTTCCTTCTGGATATTCATCCATAAATATTTGATAAGGGTTTTCCAAAGTTAACTTATGTGAGATAGCGATTCTTCTTTTCTCTTTGTCAATTTCAGTTATCACGCATTCGATCATATCTCCAACTTTAAATAATTTTTTTGGTACTATATTTCTTTTTGTCCAGCTAATTTCGCTACTATGTAATAATGTGCTCAAGCCTGGCTCTAAAGAACAAAAACATCCATACTCAGTTATCTTGTCAACTTTGACCCTGTATTTTTTACCAATTTCATAATTAGAAATATGCTCAAATGGATCTGGAGAAAGTTGTTTTATTGAACAACCAATTTGTAATTTTTCGTTATCTATTGAAATAACTTTTAAATCATGTTTTTCTCCAACATTGAATATTTCGTCTGGATGGTTAACTCTAGAATATGATATCTCTTGAAGGTGAACCAAAACATCTATTTCATTATTTACTTCAAAAAAACATCCAAAAGAAGAATATCCTTTTACAACCGCGTCCTTGATGATGTCACCTATCTTAAATTTTTTAATTATTTTTGCCTTATCTTCTCTCTTATTTGTCGATACAATTTGTCGTCTAGATACACAAGCGTTACCTCTCAATTTGTCTAATTTTATTATTGCAAATTTTTGTTCAACTCCGATTAGATGGTCGATACTTTTTAATGGTTGGTCACTTATTTGAGATCCAGGACAAAACATCAAAGATCCTGTTTCAATGTGCTCAACAATTACTCCACCTTTGCATTTGGACGTGATTTTACCCAAGATTGATTCACTATTTTCATAAGCCTTTTCAAGTTTATACCATCCTTCAATTTTCTGTGCTTTTAATGCGGAGACGACCACCTCACCATTTCGATCTTCTATTTTTTCTAGCAGCACTGGTATATTCTCACCTTCTGCAATTTTTCTACCTAAACCTATTAATTTTAATTCGTTAATATCAACAATCGGCTCACTCTTTAGCCCTGGTATAAATATAAATACAAATTTCTCTGTAATTTTAGTTATTTTACCATTTATAATTTTACCTTCTTCAATCCTGTTTTTTGATAATTGCGAGTTTAAAAGCTTTTCAAATTGTTGGTTCTTTTCCGTATTAAGATCTTTGTATACTTCCATTAATTTTTTAACTTTTTATCCATAATAGTTTTTATTTTTATAAAGCTCGCTTTCTTACTTAATTTAGATGTATTAATCAAGATCGAATCTTCAGTTTTTTTAAGTGGACTATGTTTTCTATTTTTGTCTAAATAATCCCTTTTTCTCAGGCTTTTTAAGACCTCATTTAACTTTACTTTTTTTTTCATTTTTTTTAATTCTATATACCTTCTTTTTGCTCTAACCTTTAAGTTAGCAGTTATATAAAATTTAAACATTGCGTTTCTCATAATTACCGAAGTTATATCTCTACCATCAAGAACAGATCCAGAGAATTTTAAAGGAGGATTATAAGCACAATTTTTTTGAAAATTTCTAATTATTTCTCTTATTTTTTTATCTTTAGCAATAATTGATGCAGATACAGCAACTTTATCATCAAGTAAACTTTTGTTATTTAAGCTTTTAATTTTTATATTTTTTATTTTTTTTTTAATAATTTTGTAGCTAAATTTTTTTTTACTTCTAATTTTTAATTGGCCAATTAAACGATATATCTTTCCAGTATCCAAATATATTAGATTATAATTTTTAGCTATATATTTAGCTTGTGTGCCAGCACCTGCAGCAGCAGGCGAGTCGATTGCAACAGTTATAATACCTTTTCTTTTTTTCAAGTGATTCTTGCTCCTAGTTCATTCATTAATTTAAAGAAATTTGGAAATGATGTTTTGGTTGAATCTCTATCTTCAATTATCCAATTACCACCAAATGTTAATGCAGCAACACAAGACATCATAAAAATTCTGTGATCTTTTCTAAAGTTTGAAATCTTATAATTACCTTTTAATTTTAAATCTGGATTTCCGTAAATTTTAATATCATCTTTATTTCTCAATATTTTGATTCCAATTTTTTTTAAGAATTTAACAGCGATATCTAATCTCGGACTTTCTTTTTTATTTAATTCACTTAAATTTTTAAAACTTGAAACTCCATTTGCTTTAGCAGCTACAAGAAAAATAACTAAGAATTCATCAATTGCTGAACTATTTAAACTTTTAGGACAATTGACACCTTTTAAATTATTTTTACTTTCAACTATAATATCTGAAATAAGTTCACCTTTATATTTTCTTTTATTTTTGAATTTTATTTTTGCATTCATTCTATTCAAAATTTGAATTATGCCAGTTCTTGTTGAATTAATATTCACGTTTTTTATAACTAACTTTGAATCATTTGCTAGCAATGTTAGAACCAAAAAGAACGAACATGAACTTATATCTCCAGGAATATTATAGTTAAAAGCATTAAAATTTGAAACTCCTCTGACGTGGATTTGGTCGAATTGGTGTCCTTTTTTTATTTTAATTGGAATTTTAAGATTTTTATATAAAAGTTCTGTATGATTTCTTGACTTTCTAGCTTTTATCTTTGTAATCCCTGGAGTTTTGATTGCAGCTAGCATGACAACACTTTTACATTGAGCACTACCTAATTTTTCGACGTAATTAATAGGTCTCAAATATTTGGATCCATGTATATTCACTGGTAAACTATTATTCTTTGATTTAATATTTGCTCCATAAAATTTTAATGGCTCTATTATTCTTTTGAAGTCTCTTTTAGATAAACTTTTATCACCAATAATTTTAATCCAATTATTTGAATTTATTAATAGGCCTAAAATAAGTCTTGCCAGCGTTCCTGAATTTCCAGCATCTATTGTTGATTTTTTTTCTGTACTAAAACTGTTTAAACCAAAACCATAAATTTTATAAAATTTTTTGTATTTTTTGAAATTGACACCTAATTTCTTTATACATTTGAGAGAATTAATTACATCTTCTGACTCTAATAAATTGTAAATTTTTGAAACACCTATTGCCTGTGATGCTAACAAAACACATCTAATTGATAGACTTTTATCTCCAGGAACTTCAATTTCTTTTTTGAATGATTGAATTTTTTTTTTAATGTTCACAAAATTTTTCATTGATGAATTAATTTATATTAAATTCATCACCGAAATATTGTGTTTTTGCCGCCTTATCACTGATAACCTCTTTTGGACCACCAGATGCAATTATTTTTCCATTAGATAAGATAATAGCTCTATCTACGCAATTTAAAAGATCCCTTGCTTGATGATCGCATATCACAACACTTATTTCTTCAGTTGATTGGAGATTTAGTATAATTTCTTGTAACATTTTTATTGTTAAAATATCAAGTGCAGCAAATGGTTCATCCAAAAGTAATATTTTTGGGTCATTGATAAGAGCCATTGCGATAACAAGTTTCTTTTTTTGGCCTCCTGATAAATATTTTGCTTTTATTTTTAATAACGATTCAAATTCAAACTGTGAAATCAATTTATTAATTTTTTGATTTCTTAACTCTTTTGCTTTTATATGTATCTCTGAAACTAACTTAAGATTATCTAGTAAAGTTAAATCGTGCACAACTCCGCCATACTGTGGAACTAGTCCTAACTTAAATTTTGTAAATCTCTCATTTATTGGCAAATTTGTGCAGTTAATTCCGTCAATAAAAAGTTCACCGTAGTTCGGATTTTTTAGCCCCGTAATTAAATTAAATATAGTTGATTTCCCCACTCCATTTGGTCCCAACATACCTAAAATCTCTTGTTTTTTTATTATTAGATTTAAATTGTCTAATATTTGTCTCTTATTAAAAAAAACCGAAACGTTCTTTAGTTCAACAATTGTCTCAATTCCTTTAAAATTTTCAGCTCTTAATTTTTTGATTAAAGCCATTAATTTGTAGTTACTTTTATTTTTTTATTTGAATTAATATCAATATCTTTTGTTATTAGATTCATCTTAATATTTTCTGCTTTCATTTTAGATTTGTTATCTATCATTATAACATTGTTGTATGCTACAGCAATATTCTGATTTATATTCAAATCTAGGTTATCGCAAGTGATTTCCTTATTATCATAATTAACTTTTACATTGCCATAAAATTTTGAATTTTGATTTGCATAATTATATTTTGCATAATCTGATGTTATATAAATCTCAAGCCTTTCGACTGGAGAAATAACTCCGTTAACTTCTTCGAGATCTAAAATTTTACTATCGTTTAGATTGGTTCTGCCATATTTAGCCAAAATTTTTAAAATATCACCATTTTCATTTGTTGTTATATATTCTATATTTTTAGTAATATTTTTTTTCGATTCTGTTAAATTTTTTAAATTAGTTTCATCTAATTTTTTATTTGAAATTAAGTTATTTTGCTCTCCCTTAGGCTTATAATTTTTATTTAAAAGATTTTTATTATTTGACTTGTCCTTTTTATTTATCCCACTATCTTCCAACAATTCTTGATCTAATGAGATATTCGTATTCATTGATTTTATTGTTTTATCATCTAAACTTTTATTTAGTGATACTTCGCTATTTGTAGAACTTGTGTAAAAGTATAAAAAGTATATTCCACCAATTATTAAAATTATTAATAAAAATAATATTATCTGAAGCAAAGACCTTATAGACATTAATTAATATTTGATTGAAGAATATCGTGCATATGTAAAATTCCAATTGTTCTTTTGGACCTTTTTTTCTTATGGACATATAAAGATGTAATTTTTTTTGAATTCATAATTGATAATGCGGTTACGGCCAATGTATTTTCCTCAATACTAATTGGATTCTTTTTCATGACATTTTTTAATTCTAGATTTTCAAAATTATTATATTTTTGGGCTATTCGTTTTATGTCTCCATCAGTGATGATCCCACAAGTCTGGCCGTTTTTTTTAACGACAATGAGCACTCCTAATTTTTTTTTATTTATAATCTTTAAAGCTTTACTCATTTTGGTATTTTCTCTCACAAGAGGCATTTTCTTACCAGTTGACATTAAATCTCCTGCTGTTTTAAGCTTAATCGATAATGTTCCACTTGGATGAAATTTCTTAAAGTCTAATTTATTAAAATTTTTATGCCTCATACAAGAAATTGCAATTGCATCACCTAAAGCTAATTGAGTTGTCGTTGAGGAAGTTGGAACAATATTCTCAGGACCTGCCTCTCTTATTGATGGCATCAAAAATCCAAGATCAGCATTCTTAAATAAAATTGAGTCTCTTTTTGATGTTACACCGATTAGCTTTATATTTTTATTTCTAGATGTATATTGAATTATATTTTTTAATTCTTGGCTTTCTCCGCTGTTGCTAATTAAAATAACAATATCATTAGATGTAATTTGCCCCATATCACCATGGCTTGCATTAGTGGCATCAAGATAAAACGATGGTGTTCCTGTCGAAGAAAAAGTTGCAGCCCACTTTCTGGCAACAATACCACTTTTTCCAACACCAGATATTATAATTTTACCTTCTTTACAATTCATTATCATTTTTATCAAATGGTAGTAAGACCGATTAATAAATTTTTTTAGACTTTTTAAAGCATTTATTTCTAGCTGAATTACCTCTTTAGCAATGGATTGAATTTTTTTTTTTTGCATTTTAATGTGACCAAATATCTGATGTGAATGAAGCTAAGTCTAATTCTACCCTACTATGAATAAATTTAATCGCGTTATTATATAAATAATCACGTTTTTCTCTTATTAAAATTGTTTTTAAACCTTCATATATCCTATGAAGATAAATAACGTCTTTAGCGCAATATTGTAATTGTTTATCTGATAAGTTACCTCCAAAATCAGATGACTGAAGATTTTTACTTATATCCTCTCCGGTAAATTCTTTAATAAGATCCTTAAGTCCATGTTTGTCACTATAACTTCTAGCAAGTTTACTCATTAGTTTTGTGCAATTTACATTTTTTACATCTACTTTTAAGTATTTTTTTATGAACAGAAGGTCGGCTCTAGCATAATGAAAAATTTTGTTTATTTTATCATTCTCTAAAACTTTTTTTAAATTTGGTGAATTATATTTTTCTCTATTTAGCTTAACAATATGTGCATCTCTTTTCCCTGTAGAAATCTGCACTAAACAAAGATTATCTCTTTCAACGTTTAAGCCCATAAACTCACAATCTACAGCAATATTGTCACTCAGCATTAATTGGTCTGGCAAATCTTCTTTGTGTAATTTAATATCTATATTCATTAAAGAATATATATATGAAACAAAAAGAAATTCTACTTTTCGGTGCCACAGGTCAGATTGGCAGAAATCTCATTAGAAAATTATCAAAAAAGAACTATAAAATTAAAGCAGTCACCAGAAATATTCATCGTGCAGGCTATATATTAAAGACGCAAGCAAATCCTGGTTTTCTTGAATTAATAGAATTAAATAACTTCCATCACGAAAAAATTGAATCTTTGATGAAAAATTGCTCGATTTGTATAAATTTAATAGGAATTTTATTTGAAAAAAAAAAAAACCACTTTAGGATTATTCATACAGATTTTCCTGATATGTTATCTCAAAAAGCTCATAAATGTAAAATTGAAAAATTAATTCATTTGTCTGCATTGGGAATAGAAAAGGCAACAGATAGCGATTATGCGTCCAGCAAATTAAATGGTGAAAATAAAATTAAACAAAATTTTGAAAATGCAATAATTATAAAACCTTCGATAGTTTATTCTGTTGACGATAATTTTACAACAAATTTTATGACTTTGTTAAACCGTTTACCATTAATGCCACTTTATTATAATGGTCAAACAAAGTTTAATCCGATACATGTTAGTGATATTGTAGATATAATTTTAGAAATGGTATCTGGAAAATATAAAAAATTGACACTAGAATGTATTGGGCCTGAACAATTATCTTTTAAAGAAATTATCCAAGCTTTATTATCAGCTATTGATAAAAAAAGATTTCTTATCCCTCTCCCAATTCAAATTGCAACTATTTCAGCCAAAATTTTACAATTATTTCCAAATCCACTTTTGACTGAAGACCAATTAAGATTATTAAAATATGATAATATTCTTTCAGGTGTTCATAAATCAAATCTTGAGATGGGCTTTCAAGCTAAAAAATTATTTAGAGATGAGATAGTAAAATATAGTTATAATTGGAAAACCGGAGGTCAATTTGCAATTAATAAAAATCTGCAAAAATTAAAATGACCAATTTTTTAGTAATAGGCGTTTGTATATTTTTATTGATTGCTGTAATTTATATTTCAGCAAAGCCAATTAGTATGGGTATTGAAGCTAGAAGAAATATTAAAGAGAATAATAAAGAAGATATTATTGATGAAGATATAAATAAAAACGAAAGTGAGGATTTAGAAATAAGTAATAATTCTTTATCTGATGAAATTATTAAACTTAAAAAACTCAAGGAAGATGGTTTGTTAGATGAACATGAGTTTGAAAAAGCCAAGAAGAAACTATTAGACTAGGCTGACTTTATTTTTTTTTCTATAAATTTTGGAACTTCGTCGTCTTTGTCAGTAATATCTTCTTTCTTTCCCTTTGGTTGAAAAACAATCATTAGATGTAAAGGACAATAAGAAAATTTTTCGACATTTTTTCTTCCACAGAAACTAGCATTTTCCTCATTTGGATTACCTTCCATATATTTACAAGTCTCATCTGTCAGCTCCTCTAAACCAAGGTTCTTTGCGGGCTCAAAATTTTTATCCAATATTAAAGATTTAAATTTGCCCCTTCTCCCTTTTAAACGAATTTGACCACTGTCATTCTTATTACTATTTTTAATTGTCTGAAAATTTGTTCTTGTTTTAATTTTTGATGAAAGATTTAATCTATGAGCTTTTCCTATTACTGCATTTCTTGATACACCACCAATTATTTCGGCAATTTGACTAGCTGTTTGTCCTTTGCCCCATAATTCTTTCAATTTATTAACTTTATCTTCTGTCCAACTCATAATTAATACTATATTTAGTGTATATTATATCTTAAATAACATTATGTTGCATATATATATTTTAAAACAAGTTTTTTTTTAATATTTTTCAACAAACAAATTAAATTTATAACTTGAGGTTGCAAATTAAACTGTCAAATAGTTAAAAAAAATATTTTTATACATGAGCGCATTAGCACCAAACTATAATAGAAAAAATCTAGCATTTGCTAAAGGCAAGGGTAGTTTTCTTGTAACTACAGATGGAAAAAAGTATTTAGATTTTGTCCAGGGTATTGCAGTTAATTCCCTTGGACATGCAAATAAAAAACTTATTAATGCAATTAATCAACAATCCAAAAAACTTTGGCATGTATCGAATGCGTTTAGAATACCTGAAGGTGAAAAACTTGCAAATAAGTTAGTAAAAAAAACTTTTGCAGATTCAATTATATTTCAAAATAGTGGTGCAGAAGCCACCGAGGCTGCAATTAAAATTGCAAGAAGGTATTTTTATTCAATAGGTAAAGAAAATAAAAATAGAATAATTTGTATAAAAAACTCATTTCATGGAAGAACAATTGCAGCGATTCATGCAAGTGGATCAAAGAAAATGACACAAGGATTTGGACCAAAGATTCCAGGCTTTGATCATTTTGAATTTGGTAATCACAAAAAACTAAAAAAATTAATTAATAAAAATACTGCAGCTATAATGATCGAAACAGTAATGGGAGAAGGGGGTATCAAAGTAATTCCAAGCTGGTGTATCAGGGCAATTAGAAAATTGTGTAATCAAAAAGGAATATTACTTATACTTGATGAGGTACAATGCGGAATAGGAAGATCTGGTAAATTTTTTGCTTTTGAATATGCTAATGTTAAACCTGACATAGTGCCAATTGCAAAAGGTATCGGTGGCGGTTTCCCAATTGGTGCAGTTTTGATGACAAAAAAAGTTGCAAAAGCAATGGTTCCAGGAACACATGGTTCCACATTCGGTGGAAATCCACTTGCAATGGCGGTTGGAAATGCTGTCTTAGATCAAATAAATAATAATTTGCTAAAAAATGTTAAAAAAATGTCTAAATACTTTATTACAAACCTTAATAAATTAAAAAATAAATATCCCAAAATAATTAAAGAAGTAAGAGGAGTCGGTCTATTAATTGGTTTACAACTATTTAATGATCAAACAAACTTTATAAAAAAATTAATGCAAAATAGATTGCTTACAATCAGGGCTGCTGAAAATGTTATTAGAATACTTCCACCATTGAATGTAAAAAGAAGTGAAATTGATTTGGCTTTAAAGGCTATTGAAAAAGTTTGTAACGAATTAAACTAATATGAAACATTTTATCAACTTAAAAGATATTCCAAGTAGGGATCTTAGAAAAATTATTATTGATGCAAAAAAAAGAAAAAAATTAAGAAAAAAATTAAGTACATTGGAAGTTGATAAAGGAGCACCTTTAAAAGGGAAAATGTTAGTTCAAATGTTTGAAAAGCCTAGCTCGAGGACTAGAATAAGCTTTTATTTAGCTATCAAACAGCTTGGTGGAGGCACACTAACTCTTCGTTCAAATGAGCTACACTTAGGATTGGGAGGGGAAAGTATTGCAGATACTGCAAAAATCCTATCTAAATATGGTGATGGTTTTATGTTAAGAACGGATAGTGATAAAAAAGTTGAAGATTTTAAAAAATATTTAACTATCCCAATAATAAATGGTTTAAGCCCATCATCTCATCCGGCACAAGTATTATCAGATGTTTTTACTGTAGAAGAAATAAAAAAAAAACCTATTTCAAAATTAAAAATTTGTTGGATAGGTGATTCTAACAATGTTTTAAACAGCTTAATAGCAGCTTCTGTAAAATTCTCATTTAGATTGAACATTGGTTGCCCAAAAAATTTTGAACCAAAAAAGAAGATTAAAGATTGGGTTCAAAAAAATAATAAAAAGATTTATATATATAATAATCCAGAAAAAGCAGTTGAAGGAGCAGATGTAATTTTTTCTGATAAGGTAATATCCATGAATGACAAAGTTGATAAGAAAAAAAAGATAAAACAATTTAAAAAATTTAAAATAAAAAAAGAATTAATAGGCCACGCAAAAAAGAATTGTATTTTTTTACACTGTTTGCCTAGAGGCAATGAAGTTGAAGATGAGGTATTTTTAGGGAAGAATTCTTATGTTTGGCAACAAGCTTTGAATAGAGTGCATGTACAAAAAAGCATATTACTATACTGTTTCGGTAAATTAAGGTAGTGGTATCGGGTTGTCTGAATTTTGATTAAGATATAAAATAACTGAAGCTCTATCCTTTTCTTTTCTTAATCCTGCAAATGCCATTTTAGTACCTTTGATATAGCTTTGAGGTTTCTTTAGGTACCCATTCATTTCTTCAAATGTCCAATCTTTGTCATATGCTGCCATTGCTTTTGAATATTTATAATCTTGTTTTGATGCAACTTTTCTTCCCAAAACACCATACAATGCTGGGCCAATTTTGTTTTCTCCCCCTTTATTTACTAAATGGCAAGCAGAACATTTTTTGAAAACCTTTTCACCATGTGAAATATCCCCTAAGGCAAGTAATGCAGAAATATCAACTTTTTCCTCAATTTTTTCTGCTATTACATCAGATGTTTGCCCACTTTCTTGAACATCCACTTTGTAAGCTGATATCTCTGGTTTATCTACATGAAAAGCAATATCCGAAATTTTTCCAATTCCTATCACAAGCAAAGCAATAAGGAGTATGGCTGCAATAATTTTATTTATTTCGAATGAGTCCATTATTTCTTTTTAATATGGTCGTATAACATGTTAAACAAAATTAATACGAAATTTAATTTATAAATTTGCGTCTCAAAGACGCATAAAATCTTATTATATGAGCAAATCAATTATAATAATTCCATCAAGACTAGCTGCCTCAAGACTTCCTCAAAAGCCCTTAATTAAAATTAATAACAAAACACTAATCATGCACGTATATGAAAAAGCAATACAAAGTCAAATTGGAGAAGTTTATGTTGCTACGTGTGACGAGGAAATTGCCTTGGAAGTGGGAAAAAATGGAGGTAAATTTATAATGACAGATATTAAACATACAACTGGTACAGATAGAGTATTTGAGGCTTCACAGAAATTAGATTTAAGAGATATAGACTTTATTATGAATATTCAAGGAGATGAACCAATGATTAATCCTATAGATATTAAAAACTTAAATCAGTTATCAAAGGAAAAAAATTTAAATATTTCAACGTTAGCACACAACATCGAAAAAAAAGAAGATTTTAATAATGAGAATATTGTAAAAGTTGTTACAAAAAATAAAATATCTGATAATTCAACAACAGAAGCTTTGAACTTTCATCGGGTAGTTAAAGAAGATAGTATCAATAATATTTATCAGCATTTTGGAGTATATTTGTATAAGTATTCAGCTTTAAAAAAGTTTGTAACTTTTGAAAAAAGCAAAAATGAAATCAATGAAAGATTGGAACAGCTAAGAGCTATTGATAACAATATGAAAATCAACGTAATATTGGCAAAATATTTTTCTAGTGGTATTGATACAAAAAAAGATCTAGAAGATTATATAAAATCATTTAAAAAATAATACAATGAAGATAGTTTATCAAGGCATTGCTGGGAGTTATAGTGAGAGTTGTGCCAAATATCTGTATCCAAGCATAGAGACTATTTCTTGTAAAACGTTTGACGAATGTTTTGAGAGAGCAAGTGAAAACAATAATATTAGGGCAATTATACCAGAGTCAAACAAAACGACGGGAAACATTGGAGTAGAATATTTGATATTTAAATACAGATTAAACATTTATGAAGAAATCTTTTTTCCAATTAATCATAATTTAATAGGTATTAAAGGTACTAAATTAAAGGATATTACAAATGTTTACTCACATGCTCAAGCGTTGAGTCAAGCATCTGAATTTTTAAAAAAGTACAATCTATCTGGTAACGTGAGAGCAGATACTGCAGGATCTGCTAAATA
>CESW01028292.1_pt1 | contig 13383 bp, 11 predicted proteins | sample 531171 | NCBI WGS metagenome assembly CESW01 (sample SAMEA2621859, study PRJEB7988) | marine metagenome | biome: marine biome (ENVO:00000447); feature: surface water layer (ENVO:00002042); material: "saline water (ENVO:00002010), including plankton (ENVO:xxxxxxxx)" | depth 5 m
TCCAGCCGCTTCCGCCCAAAAGGCTTCGGGGTCTCGAATACTTTTATCGTAGAGCGCCCGATAGGCCTTGTCCCCACTAATGTGGGCAGCATCAACAAATTCAGAGGGAGGGGAGAATTTACGGTCCTCGTGCGAGACCGATTCCATAAAAGAATTGTCAGTAGTCATGTTAGCTTTTTGGGCCCTAGTTTATTGCATAACGTGGCTCATCACAAATGATTAGCCAAATCCCTTACTAATTGAGGTCAATCCTGAAAGCCGACTAACTCACGGCTATTAAAACTTTATACCATTTCTGCTAATGATAAAGTAGGCGTACAGTCCAGAAGAGTTTGGGCAATCATTTGGTCAAACTTAAGTACCTGTGCGGCACAATGCATACTTGCACACCACAGAGCCATAAGTGCCTGAGAGAATAAAATGCCACTACAGAAAGCATCCAAAGGTTCACTACCAGCGAAAAAGCTTCACCCGTTTTTAGTTTAGGGGGAGACAGGCTGGTCTTGCTCAAACTTTAGACCTTTGGAATCTTCGTCGACTGTGACTTTGATAACTTCGCCAGGCTTAATCTCTCCTGCAAGAATGGCTTCGGCGAGGGAATCTTCTAGATACTTTTCAACAGCACGACGTAGTGGGCGTGCTCCATATTTTTCGTCATACCCTTTATCGATGAGAAAGTCCTTACACTCTTTTGAGAAGTCGAAGGTTAGCTCACGCTCTCTAAGGCGAGTAGTAACATTGCGCAGCTCTAAATCGACGATCTCGGTCATGTCTTCTCGAGCGAGTGGTTTGAAAATGACTAAGTCGTTTAGACGATTGAGGAACTCGGGCTTAAAGACTCGTTTTGTCTCATCTAAGATTTTTTCGCGAATTTTTTCATACTCGTTCTCGGCATTACTCTCGATTCCAAAGCCCATCGAAGTGTTGCGCTGGAGGATTTCCGCGCCGACATTAGAGGTCATAATTAAAATGGTGTTGCGAAAATCGATCTTGCGACCGAGGCTGTCGGTTAATCGACCTTCCTCGAGCACTTGGAGGAGCAACTGGACAACATCAGGGTGCGCTTTCTCAATTTCGTCGAAGAGTACGACAGAATAAGGCTTGCGGCGAACGGCTTCAGTCAGTTGACCACCCTCTTCGTAGCCTACGTAGCCTGGTGGCGAACCGACTAGACGGGAGACGGCAAATTTTTCCATATATTCGGACATATCGATCTGAATGATGGCATCCTTATCGCCAAACATCTCTTCAGCCAAAACCTTAGCAAGGAGTGTCTTTCCCACACCCGTCGGTCCTAAGAACATAAAAGAGCCAATAGGACGCTTGGGATCCTTGAGGTCGGCACGAGAGCGACGGAGGGCTTTAGAAATAACTTCGGTCGCGATCGTCTGTCCAATAACTTCGCTTTGTAACTCAGCTTCGAGCTTAAGTAACTTCTTACTCTCAGCCTCTTCCATTTTAGAGAGTGGGATACCTGTCCATGCAGCAACTACTTGGAGCATTTCCTCTTCGTCGACGACGAGGCGGTTCTCTTCACGAGTTCTCTTCCACTCTTCGATCACATCGGTTTGTTTTTTGCGTAGCTGTTTCTCTTCGTCGCGGTATTTAGCCGCGCCTTCGAAATGTTGCTTGGCAATGGCATCTTCTTTCTTGGCGCAGACTTCATCTATCTGGACGGCCATGGTTTCAAACTCGAGTGGTTGTTTTAGTGACTCAATACGGGCACGAGCACCAGCCTCATCAAGGATATCGATCGCTTTGTCGGGAAGGAAGCGCGAAGTGATGTAGCGCTCGGAGAGCTTTGCTGCGGCGTCAAGTGCACTGTCGGTAAATTCGACCTTGTGATGATCTTCGTATTTGCCTCGGATACCTTTAAGGATGAGTATCGTGTCTTCTACTGAAGGAGCATCTACTCTAACGGATTGGAAGCGGCGGTCAAGCGCACTGTCCTTTTCGATATACTTTCGATATTCCGCCAAGGTGGTGGCACCAATGCATTGAAGCTCGCCACGACTGAGCGCAGGCTTGAAAATATTAGACGCGTCCATGGCACCTTCAGCTGCGCCTGCGCCAACAATCGTGTGGAGTTCGTCAATAAAGATGATAACATTCTTGGCACGACGAATTTCATCCATGACTGCCTTGATACGTTCTTCAAATTGGCCACGATATTTAGTTCCAGCGACCATTAGGGCTAAGTCAAGAGTGATCAAGCGCTTATCCGCAAGGATTTCGGGCACGATGCCAGAGGAAATTTCTTGAGCAAGACCTTCAATAATCGCGGTCTTGCCGACACCTGCTTCGCCAATAAGCACTGGGTTGTTCTTAGTGCGGCGGCAGAGAATCTGGACAACCCTGCGGATCTCTTCACTGCGACCAACGACTGGGTCGAGCTCTCCTTTTTTAGCAAGTTCAGTTAGGTCGCGACCAAATGCTTTGAGAGCTGGTGTCTTACTGTCCTTCTTGTCATCAGTGCCACTAGACTTGGAACCGGCAGCAGCAGCCTCTCCAGCCTCACCTGAAAAATTAGGATCAAGTTCGGCGAGGATTTCGTTTCTGCAACGCTCTATATCTACGTCGAGGGATTTGAGGACGCGCGCAGCGACGCCTTCACCCTCTCGCAAAAGGCCAAGGAGTATGTGTTCTGTACCAACATAAGAGTGGTTCAACGCTTTGGCCTCTTTGCCCGCGAGCGCTAATACCTTTTTTACGCGAGGTGTGTAAGGAATGTTGCCTGATGGCTTACTCTCCGGACCGGTGCCAACCTGCTTTTCGACAGCGGTGCGCACCGTCTGAAGATCAAGACCCATCTTTTGGAGGACATTGACAGCAACACCTTGTCCAAGGTTAATGAGACCGAGTAGGAGATGTTCAGTACCAACATAGTTATGATGGAAACGGTCGGCTTCCTTACGGGCCAGCGCCAAAACTTGTTGGGCACGTGGGGTGAAGTTATTCATAGGTTCCATAATTTATTAGTAAATAATTAACCGAGTTTGTTAACATTGTCAAAATCAAGTGCGGGTAATTGAGTAAATTCTTCGCGCAGCGTGTGCGCGCGGCAAAGATCGCGGGCATCAGGCTCGATGCCCTCGCCTGCAACGAACTGAATATGACCAGGCTGGCACTCGATGAAAAGCCTGTCGATATCAGAGCGATTGACCTCAGGCAGCATCTCAAGATCGACAGCTAGACGCATTAGAGAGAGTAAATTCATGGCCTCGTTCGAATTTATTACATGGGCATTTTGTAGCACTCCAAAAGCGCGCCCGATCTGATCGAGCAAGCAAGCGCGATTTTCTTCAAGGTATTTAAAACGGGCATTAATTTCGTGATCGATGATAGTTTTGAATACGCTGCTTAATCGGGACATAATATCCTCTTCACTCTCGCCTAATGTCTGCTGATTAGATATTTGAAAAACGTGGCCAGTCGCGTCAGAACCTTCTCCGAAGAGGCCGCGCACAGTTATGCCGAGTTGGTTGACCGCACGGATGACCTTATCCATATGGTTAGAAATTACGAGACCAGGCAGATGTAGCATTACAGAAGCACGTAGACCAGTACCTAAATTTGTAGGACATGCTGTAAGATAGCCGAACTCTGAAGAGAAGGCAAGGTCGAGCTCATTTTCCAAACTAGAGTCAAACTGGTCGATTTGCTTCCAAACGGAGCGTAAGCTGAAGCCAGTCTTGAGGAATTGGATGCGTAGATGGTCCTCTTCGTTGATCATGACAGAGCAAGTCTGGTCCTTGTTGATGAAAACACCGGAGCCAGATTGAGACTCGCAGAGTTCTCGACTGATTAGGTGGCGTTCAACGAGAACTTGTCTTTCAAGGTCAGAAAGTTCAGCAACATCAAAAAATGCGCCATGCTTCATTTGCGAGAGATCGGCGATTTGATTGACACATCTAGCCATAACGTCACTACGCTGTGACATACTGGCACGCTCAGGAAATGGCGCATCTACTAGATTACGAGCCAACCGCACCCGAGTGCTCAAGACTACAGGCGCACCTTTTTCAGTGCTTTGCGTCAATTCAGCATTGTTGGAATTTATGATGGACTCAATCATGACTAGACGGCCTCGCATTCAGCAGCTTTTATGCATGCTTGGATCTGATCGCGGAATTTGGCAGCATCTTCGTAGGCTTCCTCAGCAATGGCTCGTTGAAGCGCATTTTCAAGATCATGAAGCTTGGCTATGCTGGTCTGTCGAGAGATAGCGACTTTAGGAATCTTTCCCTTGTGTGTTGTGCCTGGGTGCATGTCCTCTAGAGCTGGCTGCAACAATGTTGCGAAGCTCTGGTAACAGGTAGCGCAGCCGAGTCGACCTGTTTGTCGAAAGTCCGCAGTGGTCAATCCGCAATCTGTGCAGGCGATCCTAGGCTCGCCTTTTTCGGGGGTGAGCTTAGTCTTTGATAAAAGGTCTGCAAGGGAATAGCCCTCGGAATTAGTGACTCCCTTCGCCTGCGCACAAGATTCACAAAGGTCGACCTTAATGATCTTGTTGTTCACGATCTGAGTCAGATGGACAGTCGCAGGTTTGTTGCAATGACTACATTTCAAATTTTCAGCCATGATAGTTAGTATAAGGCTACTTTACAAAATCGCAAATAAAAGAGTACTTTATCCCTGAGTAGCCTGAGTGTTCACGATTTTACTTGGTATTGGCCATATTTGCATAAATTGTGCCAATCACAAAGTAAAGAAAGCTCATTAGATCTTTGTGCCCTCAAGACAAACGCGACGACGGAAGGCTTCCAGGAATTTAGAGGTAATCTCACCGGGCTTGCCGTCGCCAATCTTGCGGGCGTCAACCTCTACAATAGGGACGATCTCGGCAGCTGTCCCAGTTAGGAAAAGTTCGTCTGCCACCCAAACGTCATAGCGCGTCATGTTGGCCTCTCTCCACGGAATACCAATTTCGTCAGCGATCTCCAAAGCTGTATCGCGGGTTATACCCTTAAGCGCACCAGCACTAGCGGATGGCGTGATGAGCTCACCCTTATGTATAACAAAGACATTGTCCCCTGTACATTCGGCAATGTAACCTTGGTCGTTGAGCATAATCGCCTCATGATAGCCGAGGTGCTGCGCCTCAATCTTGGCAAGAATATTGTTTAAATAATTGAGTGATTTGACCGTGGGTGGAAGCGCGGCTGAATTGCAACGACGAGTGGGTACAGTTATTATGGAAAGACCATTGTCGTAAAACTCCTGTGGGTAGAGTTGAATCGTATCTGCGATTACGATGAGTTGAGGCTTATCGCAATTTTTAATAGATAGACCGAGGCTGCCTACACCACGAGTGACGATGAGGCGGATGTAGCCGTCTATAAGGCCATTAGCTCGGCAGGTTTCGCAGACAGCGTCGGAGATTTGCTGACGCGTCCATGGCATATCCAACATGATTGATTTAGCCGAGTATTCAAGGCGTTCGAGATGCTCTTTGAGTTTGAAAACGCAACCATTGTAGAGGCGTATTCCCTCGAAAATACCATCACCGTATAGTAACCCGTGATCGAATACAGAGACCTTGGCCTCAGAGGCATCGACCAATTGATCGTTTAGGTAAATTTTCATAAAGACCGCGATATTGAGTGCTGAAGTGGTTTTGTCTAGTCCACATGTAAAATCTACAGATCATCCACAAACTAGTCAATGCTAGCTATTCAACAAGTTACCGACAAAAAAAGCGCCGTCCCAAGAGAGGAACGACGCAATACAACAACAAACATCTAGAAAAAAACGATATAGTATATTGTATATAGACGCTAAACTAGCATCTGCGTTCAATTTCCTCGTCACTTTTTATTGTATGGATATAAATTCATACTTAAACTTTTTTATAAAATGACCTAAATATGTCACACTAATCTAGTATTTTTTCCAACGAATCTTGCATCTCCTTAGCGTCCTCCCAATCACTTAAATAGATTGTGAGCGAATGGAGAAATTTATGAGCCGATTCATCATTTGTAATGCTCTCGAAAAGAACACCCAAAGAAAGTGCAGGGTTGTAATAGGCCGGATTAATTCGAGCCATTCGCAGACGGAGAATTTCGTAGCGGGCCTGCACTAACTCTTGCACCTCGGATTTTGCTCGATGCGTCCATATAGCACGTAAATCCAGCTTAAGCTCCTTTGTTACTTTCTGTGACTCCAAGTTGAGCCGTGTATCAAAGCGAGCCAATGTAGCTAACCATTCACGCGAGACTTCCATCGTTTCGACGGCTTCGTATTCTTGACTAAATATGTAACTCAACTGCTGCTCCCACCATGTTTGAACTGGCAACAATTCAGCGGTCGGCTGACTTACCGATAATGCAGCGGCGAGCGCCTCCTCGATATCTATTCCAGCGATTGCTTGCTGAAAGAGGCTTCTTAAGACGCGGCGTTCCAAGCTGGCTGATTTCATAGCTTGCAGTAGCCAATAGCCCGAAGCGCTTGGTACGTCCAATACTGAGCGCGAAGGCTCGAGAATCTCATTTAAGTCTGAAGCTTCCGCCTCTTGAGCCGCCTTCAATAAGTCTGCGAATTCCGCAGGACGAAGCTTGAGATAAATATCATTTGCTAAGGCATTAACGGTCCATGAACGAAGCTGATTAGCGGCTCCAACGCCATAATTGTAGATCGCGTATTGGACTAATAGTGCTTCCGATATGGCGTAACAGCTACGTACGAGTGTCATCGAATCTTCCCAAAGCAGATCCAATTCAACAGACCCACGCTCAGCAATGCGGATACGGTAGTCGCCCTTAAAATCTACATGTGCTTCAGGCCTTAGACTGATCAAAATATTCGACGGAAAAGCCAAGCCTTCTGTTGGGAGATAACGTTCAGCTATTTGTATACTAAATGCGCTAAGCTCATTCACATAAGAGACAGAACGTAAGTGCAGACCGACAACATCAAAGTGATCATTTCCCATTGAGCGTAAGCCCGGTAGCGCTTGCTGGGCGTTCGCTCCACGCCACCAAAGAGTGAGAAGCAGAAGGAAAAAAGTTCTGAAAATTACTTGTGGCATTACGAGCGGCTTGCGCAAATTAAAGACCAATTAATGCACCGATTCTTGCCATCAGTATTGCAAGGAAATAAACGCCAAAGTAATTGGGTGATTATTCATTATTTGCGACTGCCATAAGTAGTCAGGGAAATTATAAAGAAAAGGATGGGTTTCCCTCAATGCTACGGTAGCGGAGACTCGTGTGGGTGATTAGAAGAAGGAAACCACCAAAAATAGAAAAACCATAGAAGGGCTGTAGCAAGACTAGGAAACCAAGGAAAACAAAGCCCGGTAAAATCAAACGCGGCATTTCCATTCCAGTCATTTTAATGATAAGCAACAAATCCAATAAGTCCTTGAAGTTCCTTCGCATATTATAACGGTAAAGCGCGGAGCAAAAAAGAACCGTCGATAGTAACACTGATGTTAAAAAGAAAATACTAGTCAGCACTCCCAAGTAAACAAAAGGCATGAGCAAAGCGATTAAAGACGCTAACGAAATTGGCAGCAACCAATAAACCAACCAGACCACCGTGAAGCGCATTCCATCGATAAAGAGCCCCGGCCAGTCGTTCCATGCAGGTAAAATAGGCTGACCTGATTTGCGGACTGCACGCGACAAGCGATAAAGATAGCCGAAGGCGAAAATATTCACGATCGGCACAAAGGACAGAAGCCCGCCGATTAAAAATTTTAATCCAAATCCAGGTAATTTGATTAGGCGATTAAAAACTTCTTCAAAAATTGGCATTTCCTTCATAAAAACTATAATGCAAGCTATCGCAGTGAATCTCGCATTAAAAGAAAAATTGGAAGCTTATCGCATACGTGTTGAAAGCGGTATCGAGCAACTCCTGCCTGACGCCAAAACGCGACCAGCCAGGCTGCATGCTGCCATGCGCTATTCTATGGAAGCAGGCGGCAAGCGCATTCGTCCAACCCTGCTTTTTGCTGCTTACGACCTTTTCCCCTCCGACGCTGATCCAACTGCCGCTGCCGTCGCCATAGAGTGCATGCACACTTACACACTCATCCATGACGACCTGCCCTCGATCGACGACAGTGACCTGCGCCGTGGTCGGCCCAGTTGCCACGCGCAATTCGATGAAGCCACTGCCGTATTGGCAGGCGACGCCCTACTTACCTACGCCTTTCAAATACTAGCCCGTGAGTATAGCGACAACCCCACACTTGCCACTCAACTAATCGCTGAACTCGCAGACGCTAGCGGTAGCGAGCGGCTCATCGGCGGTCAGCAAGAAGACATCGAAAACGAAGCTAAACCACTCGACGCGAAAACCCTACGTTACATCCATGAAAATAAAACCGCAGCCCTGCTAACCGCGGCCCTCAAGATGGGACTCGCGTTTTCACAGCCAAACGAGAAGCAGACCCAGCACATTCAAGACGCTGGATACCACCTGGGCCTCTCCTTCCAAATAGTCGACGACATTCTTGACGCCACCTCCGACCCTGAGACCATAGGTAAACCTGTCGGCATCGATGTCACCGCAGCCAAATCTACTTACGTCGCCCTCTACGGAATCGAAGGCGCCCAAGCCGAAGCCAAACGTCACACTGAAGATGCCCTTAGTGCACTCAAATCCCTTGGCGGCAAGAATCAACTTTTACTCGAACTCGTCCGCGAGTTGGAGATTCGAATTAACTAATAAATTCAGAATAGACTCCCCTTTCGGGCAAGTTGAACTCGCCTAATTATAGACAAAGGAGCCCAGAAAGTCTCTCCTGCCAAGGAGAGTTTACCTGCTCAGCGAGCGGGATGGCTTTACATCATTACCAGAATCAAAATTTAACGCAGACTCAACAATATGGCCGATATCGGAAAATACAACACCCTCACCGTACTAGAAAAAAGCGACCACGGCCTTTACCTCGATGGCGGAGAGCATGATAGAATCCTCATGCCCACTCGTTATGTCATGCCCGAGATGACTCTCGGCTCGAGAGTCGAGTGTTTCGTCTACAACGACTCCGAAGACCGACTTGTCGCCACCACCGAGACCCCTTTCGCTAAGGTTGGCGAATTCGCATATCTCGAAGTGATTAGTGTACACCCCACCGCCGGAGCCTTCCTCGACTGGGGCTTGAGTAAAGATTTGTTGCTACCTTACCGCGAGCAAGGTGACGTCCAATACACTGAAGGTGACGGCGCCGTTGTCGCTGTCTATGTAGACGACTATACCAACCGCGTCGTCGCCTCCGCTCGCTTACACAATCACCTACCGCCCGAGAAGCCCCCCTACGAGGTAGGCGATGCTGTGCAGGTAATTATATACGGCAACTCTCCCCTGGGCTTCAAGTCGATCATCGATAAGCGCTACCGCGGCCTACTCTACCACGAAGAGACTTCTGACGTACTAGAACCTGGCGACCAGTTCACCGGATACATAAAGAAAGTGCACAGCGACGGAAAAATCGACCTTCGCCGAGACCCATCCGGTTACGGTCGCGTGACATGCGTGAGCCAAATCATTCTAGAAAAGCTCATAGCTGCTGGCGGTAAAATGCCCTTCAACGATAAAAGCAGCCCCGAGGACATCCGCGCTACTTTCGATACCAGCAAAAAGGCCTTCAAGCAGGGTCTAGGCAAACTCTACAAAGAGCGGCTTATACTATTCACCGAAACGGGTATAGAGTTAGTGAAAGAATAGTCGAGCCGCTTAGTTTGTACTAGCTAGCACTGCACCACATCACATAGCGCGAGAAGAATCGTGCGTTATCAATGGCTCTCGCCCAAGACCGCTTCGTCTCTGAATAAATCACGATTACTGGACTGGAACTCCGCTTTGAGCCGCACACGGAAATTGATCAAATCTATCACCTTCCACGTATTCAACTGCCATCGACCTTCAACCTTGCCCGAGTGCGCGATTCCGACGATCAAATGACTGGCGTTGTCTAAAATCTTGTTCGTTTCAAGTTTCGGTTCAAAATAAAAGCTACGAAAACTACTCTTTTCACTGCCCAGCTTATAAACTTTTGGGTCGATGTAAAAGACGCGATCACTAGCTGTGTGAAGTAACCGTAGGTCTGGGTAGCCAGAGCGCTGGGTTCGACCCACCGCATTGGCTGGGATCGAACATTCATAACCCTCAGCGGCATTTAAACGGCTCAATAGGATGTCTTCGATATGACGGCTGATCTCGTTGACTCGGCCCACTGCATGGATCGGATTCTCCGGTTTCGCCAATTCTATAAGCATCGCATCAAGTGATGCCTGCAGATGCCTCAGCATAGCCGCATCCACCGCTTTCGAGGTATCAACGGGTAAAACCTTAAAACTAGAAACGGCTTCAGCGACTTCAGCGAAAAGCACTTCTTCGAGGCGCTCACTGTCATCGAGTAACCAGCGCACAAAAGGCTCAATATCAGCATTGCTGGCTGACTGCTCAACCGCACAGCCCGCAGAGACGAGGCATAGAATTAAAGTTGGCGAGAAGGATTTCATTATCTGGGCAAAAAAGCGTATACTCAACCCTCTTACCCATCTGCCTAGTGAGGCAAAACCATAAACATAACTGCCATGATTAGAGTTGGAAAGAGTGCACCAAGCAGGAGACCGATAGGCGAGATGCCATTTTTAAAGTGCTTATTCAGAATGCTCTGCCCAGCGGGGTTAGGCGCGTTGGCGATCACCGTGAGGCCACCTCCGGTAACGGCTCCTGCCACGACGGCGTATTCCAATCCGCGGGCATCGGCAAGGGCGGCACCTGTCTTTGATACCCACTGCTCGGCCACAAGTACATTAGGACTAAAGGCGGGCACTTGTGAGGCTAGAAATGTAATCGCGGCGTTATCATTGAACGCAGTCAAAACAGTCGCTCCGATGAACAGCGGAACTTCCGCTAGCGAGCTAAGTACTGGAGAAATCCACCAACCCTGCAAACCGCCATGCGTGACGAGTCCTGCGAGGAAAAAGCCAACTAGTAGCGGTGACTTCAGTTGAATATCGTATTGATGGTGATGCGTCGCCATCGTAAAGGCGAGGAAGAAGAGAAAACCACCGATGAAGAAGGCGGGATGATGTAGTGTGAATACTGTCCAAGCAACAAAACCTAGGTGCACGAGAATCACCCATAATGGTACAGGTTCAGGCTCTGTTTCAGCAGTCTTTGACGCCTGCAAATCTTTAGCGCGCTCCTTAAGTGAGGCAAAGTTTTTACGGAAGACAAAATAGTAGATCACTGTCGCCACGACGACACCAAGCACGGCTCGCCAACCGAAGTGCGTGAACATGTAGGGCATATCCCAGTGCCAAGCATCAGCGACCATTAGCACCGGCGGTGCCGCAAAGTGCGTCAGCGTTCCACCGACCGAGATATTCACAAAAAGTAATCCGAGGGTAGCGTATTTAAACGTCGGCGTAGGATCGAGTAGGTAAAATTGTTGCCCAAGCAAGAGCGCTGCAATCGTCATCGCAGCTGGCTCGGTAATGAAGGATCCTAACACAGGAGCGACGATCAGGATCGAGAGCCACCAGGCGGCGGGGCTTTCCTTGCCAATCGAAGCCACGCCCCGCATCGCGGATTCAGCGAATTGGATCACGGGCCGGCTCGATGCGATCGCCATAATGATGACGACGAAGACTGGCTCCGTATAGTTTCGCGTGTCTACATAAAAGGCTGCTGTGCTGAGGCCATCAGGCACCATAATTACGAGCGAAATAAGTAGCGGAATCAGCCAAATACCAAAGATTGCCTCCACCTCACCAAGAAAGTGAAAAAGCGTAGCCTTAAAACTTACTGGTTCCCGCCCCTCCACATAAATCCTATTGTGCAAACTGACATCTGCACGGTGCTCAAGCTCGAACTTATGCGCCATCTTGTTAAAGATGGTCGCCAAAAAGGTATGCACCACAGCGAAAAAGAAAATGATCGTCGCAACGACGTTGAAAGGATCCGCCGCGGCGCGGATTTTTAACTGTTCGATCAGCCCAAGTTCATGCCCCAACTCATCGGCATGATCCGCTTCCATTTCGGAATAATACGTTTCTGGAATCGGAAAAACAAGATCACCGCCATGTGATGCCCCACCGCCAGCCGCAAACATTAGGTTCGTGACAAAGAGGCCGAGCGCAATGATAAGATAGTTGGCGGCAGTCGTCGTTTTCATAGCCCCCAGAAAAAATCTTAGCTTTGCTATGAGGCAAGCACCTTTTACCAAGGTTTGTCTTAGGCAGTCGATTGAGGGCAAGTAAACGAGAGCACCCAAAGCCTTAATAAACGAGTGAATTAACTTGGTAAAAGAGCGGTGCCTTGTAGAATTCCACCACTACGTTTTAACGACTAGAGCCAGCCTTTTCAACCGGAATTTCACTGTCCGAGCGATTCCGGCGGAACTGGTAGCGATTTAATTCGCGCAGCGAAAGTTCCTCTGCCATGCCGCTATACTTTTCCGAATCTTGCAGCATCATATAGTAAAGCTTTTGATCCGCAACCAGACGCGCCTTATCATCCATTTCTATACCCGCCTTTTTATGGAGATCACTCAGTTGCTCATTCCAATGCGACATTTCAAAACGGACCATCTTTTGCTTAAGAATTCTCGTTTTGAATAGCTGCTTATCCTTATCCTCAGTTAAAGAGATCGGAGCACGCTTGCTTCCTAGCGATGAGAAATGCTTATCCCATTGCTCAATGGGAAGAGTCTTATTCATAATGAGATTAGTCTGTGGCAGGACCCAGGCTTTTTTCTCAAAGCGCTGTCCTTCAACCGAAGTAGCCCGCTTACCCACAAAACTGGCTGTGCTTGGATTGGCTTCCAAGAATGAAATCATTATTAACAAAGTGAGCGAGCAATATACTAGCGCAGGGAGCCGAATCTTCATAACTAAAAAAGACTAGTCTTAGTAAACCACCAGTTCAAAATCAAGAACGAAGCTGGCTCTGGCAAATCAACCTTCCAACATTGACGGGCACCTAACCAGGCTTCTAAATCCGCCATTTTCTCGATATGTCTAATACGAACCAGGAATACAACTTTTCCAGCATTGAGCCAAAATGGCAGGCATACTGGGCGGCGAATCACACCTACGAAGCGAAAGACTTTGAAGATAAACCAACTTTCTACGTACTTGACATGTTTCCCTATCCTTCTGGCGCGGGTTTACATATTGGACACCCAGAGGGTTACACCGCTAGCGATGCACTCAAGCGCTTTAAAAAGGCGCAAGGATACAACGTGCTCCATCCAATGGGTTGGGACGCCTTTGGTCTGCCGACCGAGCAATACGCGATCAAAACGGGTACTCACCCCGCAATCACCACAAAACAGAACGTGGCCACCTTTACCAAACAGTTAACCCAGCTTGGATTTGCTTATGACTGGAACCGTGAAGTTAACACCACCGATCC
>CESW01053831.1_pt1 | contig 13383 bp, 13 predicted proteins | sample 531171 | NCBI WGS metagenome assembly CESW01 (sample SAMEA2621859, study PRJEB7988) | marine metagenome | biome: marine biome (ENVO:00000447); feature: surface water layer (ENVO:00002042); material: "saline water (ENVO:00002010), including plankton (ENVO:xxxxxxxx)" | depth 5 m
ATGGATGCTGAGTCTAGGGAAGTGGCCACAATTTCTTTGATTGAGGAATTGGATAGTAATTTTCAGTTCCAGATAAGTAGGGCAGAATTATCCACGCTTTCCCACTGGAGAGACTTTGCGGAGGATCAAAACTTTTTTACTTCGGTTGGGAAACTTCTTGGGCAATTTCACTTAGTAGGGGTAGTCAAATTTCCATCTACAGACCAAAAATTTATTTCAGAAGTAAATGCATCCACACGGATTGATTCAAAAATGATCGATTTATCCGACCAGCTTTTGGTTGTTGGTTCAGAAGCGAGTGGGTTTGCAAAAAATTTAAAGCCAGAAGAACTGGGATCCAAATATTTAGCCTTTTCCAACTATATTTTTGATCTCCATGAACACCTGGAAAATGATGGTCCGTTAACCGAAAATGGAATCACGCTTTCTGAAATTATAGAGAGTAGCGATGAAAATGCATCCTTCTCCGCTCAACAATACAGGAATGATCTAGCCTCGACTCTATCTCAGATTGCGAGGCGTGGACTTTTTCTTCGGACCATCGACCGTCAGGCTACGACCAATGCCCAAGACAGAGCGATCTTAGCGATGGAACCTACCATGATCACCGTGAATGAAGGCGATTTAATCTTGAAAAAAGGCACCAAGGTAACTGAGGAAGATTTTGAGAAATATTCTAAATTTTTATCGATAACAATCGAAGACCGAAATCTTTTACCTAGGAGAATCTTTGTCACTTTTGGAACTTTTCTATTCGCGGCTGTTTACATTAGCTTAGTCCTTCCCACTTTCTGGCGAGATTCTGCGAGATCTGGAATTGTGGCGGTGGTCATTTTGTTCAATCTTGGGATTTCAAGAATTGTGCTGGAATTGGGCGGTACCAAACTTTTTGGTGAGAATACTTTTCTGGTCGGCTTGCTTCCTTACTTGATGCCTGTGGCTCTGGCATCCATGGTGGTTATGATTACGGTTGGGCCCCGAATGGCTGCCCTTACCGCATTTATTACCAGTGTTTTTCATGCAACCATGCAAAACTCAGGAATTGATTCCCTGTCCATATCCTTGAGTTCTTCTTTAATTGGAGTTTATTTCTGCCGGGATGTTCGCTTACGGGGAAGTGTTCTTAAAGCAGGAGCAATGGCTGGTCTAATCGGTGCCATCCTCGCCATCGGGGTAGGCATGGCAGTTGGGAGTGGAGCGGTTGCCTTGGCTAACCATGCGGTTGCGTCCATGGTAGTCGGAGTGCTAACTGGTGCCTTGGTCTTGGGTGCACTGCCCTTAATCGAATATTCTTTTAAAGTTGCTACGGATGCTACCTTATTTGAACTGACCGATTTCAATCATCCTTTGCTTCGTCGTATGCAAGTGGAAGCCCCCGGGACTTATCATCACAGTCTCATGGTTGCCAATCTCGCGGAAAATGCAGCCTTAAGTGTTGGAGCTAACCCAACCATGTGCCGTGCTTGCTCTCTCTTTCATGATATTGGAAAAATGGCACAACCAGATTACTTTACTGAAAATCAAGGTGAGTTTGGTAACCCACACAACCGTCAAAATCCATCGATGAGTGCCTTGATCATTAAAAGTCACATCAAGGAAGGCATCGAAATGGCCCGTGAGCATGCTCTGCCCCAAGTAATCCGACATGTTGTCCGTCAACATCACGGAACCACCCTAGTAAAATACTTTTATCATCAGGCGAAGCAACGCTTCAAACAGGATACCCTCAGCTATGGGGAGGCGGATCGTGACCAGCCGGATGAATCCACATATCGCTATGATGGCCCCAAACCCCGTTTTAAGGAAAGTGCGATTATTTTCTTTGCCGACTCGGTCGAGGCAGCTGCCCGTAGTCTTCCTAAAGTCTCCCACCATAGTGTTGAAGAATTACTGGAAAATATTTTTAAAGACCGTCTAGAAGACGGACAACTCGATGAGTGCCCACTTACCTTGGAAGAAGTAGCAAAGATCAAGCAAAGCTTTATCAAGACAACATTGAATATGCTTCATTCACGGATCGAATACCCAGAGGATGAAAACGAGTATACTCCCTCGTCGGTTCGGGGAAATAAAAGGGAATCGAAGCAAAAAGCTTCCTGAATCGCATCTGAAATGCCTTCTTGTCCCAAGGTTGAAAGCTCAAACCTCTATCTTGGGCTGTCTTTTTCCGAGTCCACCCTGCACCAATTCTTCGATCATGTTTTTTCCCTGCATCAGCATGGGAAAAAAGGAATCCTGTCAGTTGCCTTTTTACCCAAAGGTCAACATGCGGAAATACATGGCCGGTTTCTCAGAGATTTTCGCCCAACGGATGTGATTACTTTTCCTGCAGATGAGGAAGAAGAAAATGCAGGTGAGATTCTGGTTTCTGTGGATCAAGCTATTGCGGAGTCCAAGGAACGAGATTTATCCTTTCAAGAAGAACTTTCCCTGTATTTGATTCATGGATGGCTTCACTTGATTGGCTTCGATGATCGCGAGCAAGAAGATCGCAAAATTATTCGAAGGGAAGAAAAAAGGGTAATGGATTCCATCGGGGAATTACAAGCTTGGCCCGATTTTCTGCTCGCTAGAACGCCCGATCAATAGTAACCCAATCCGGTGGTAAAGGAAAAAAAAGTAAACTTTGCGAGGAAGTTCAGAAATGCTTTCCTTACGGGCCTTTTAATATTTCTGCCCTTGGGAATCACGATTTTTGTCCTTAATTTCCTTTTAGATTTATTCAAGGCCCCGGTTACTCGGCTTTCCTTTCAACTTGGCTTGAGTGAAGAAAGTTTTTTCTTTGGCCTTGAAACTCTTTTGGCCGCTCTTGGACTGATCTTAGGCATCTTAGGACTTACTTTGCTTGGGTTTTTATCTAATTATGTACTGGGTAAGTTTTTTATCTCCACTACCGAAAAGTTTTTGGACAAGGTTCCTTTTTTAAGTACGGTTTATCGATCGGTTAAACAAATTGTTGAAACCTTTGGCAAAGATAACCGGGCGGTGTTCAAGGCTGTTGTCCTAATCGAATATCCCAGAAAAGATTGCTGGGTTCTTGGTTTTCTTACTGGAGATGCTTCATCAGACACCGAAGATGTGGTTGGGAAAAAGCTCAGTAATATTTTTGTGCCGACCACCCCAAATCCAACCAGTGGTTTTCTATTACTTGTTCCCCGGGAAGAAGTACATTTTCTAAAGATGTCGGTCGGGGATGGTATGAAAATGTTGATTTCCGGGGGAGCAGTAGTACCTCCCAAAAAAAAATCCAAAACCGGTGAGAATCCAGATTCTGACTAGCGTTTGGCTTCGTGCACTTGCCCTTTTTAATTTCCTGCTAATTCCGTGAGTGCCCGAATCGAGGAGTTATCTGGGATTGTACTTCAAACCACGGCTACCGGAGACAAACACTCGCGTATTTCTTTATTCAGCAAACAATTTGGACTCCAGTCCATTTTGTTCCGCAAAAGTGGCAAGCGAACATTGGGTGCCCAACCCGATTTGTTTGATGATTTGGAATGCACCCTTTCATATGCCTCGATTGGATCGGGGATGCCCTTTATTCGTGAGTGGAATGTTTCAAGGAAAAGAAATTTTTTAGCTCTAGACCACAAGGTTTTTTTTGCCGCCGCTGAAATTTCCCGCCTATTTCTAAATAACGGTAGCCATATTCTTGAACCTCAACCCCTTTTTGCCCTACTGCTCAAATCTCTGGATGCGATGGAACACGGTCCCCCCCAAGCAGTACGGATCAAAACTCTTTTTGTTTTCGCTCAACAGGAAGGGCTTCCAGTTAAACAAGCATGGTTGCCCGAGTTAGATATCGGATTACGAAAACAAGCAGAAGTCGTTTTGGGCAGTAGACTTTCTGACCTCAAGGAACTGCCTTCCCGGGTTGATGAAATTTTAAAATCCCTCACGCTATGGTTAAATTCGGAAACAGAATTAAAATGCTGAATTCCCCAATTTCTTTCTCAACCCTTGCAAATTTCGGATTCCTCTTCTAATCAAAGTAGATACCGATACAGCAATGGGAGTATTCACAAAAGATTGGAGCCTGAGGACCAAAGGAAAAGGAACTTATGAAATTACTGATTCCGTATCGGATGCCTTGAATGAATCCGAACTGAAGCAGGGCATTGTCTCGGTTTTCGTAAAGCACACGAGTTGCAGTTTGGTATTGATGGAAAATGCCGATCCTACGGCCCGGGTTGATTTGGAAAGATTCATGGATGATTTGGTACCTGATGATTATCCTTACTTTGTACATACCATGGAAGGCGCGGATGATATGCCTTCCCACATCAAAATGTGTTTAACCCAGAGTTCTGAAAACCTTCCCTTTTCGAATGGGAAATTGGATCTTGGAACCTGGCAGGGAATCTTTCTTTGGGAGCATCGGGTGGCTCCTCATAACCGAAAATTGGTGATCACCGTATTGGGCGAATGAGAAAATTAATTTATCTCTTGCTTTCCTTTTTTATCCTCGGAGTAATTATTCTTGGCTCGGGTTGTTCCAATTTCGAAGATGTGGCAGATGAAGAAAGTAGTTCTGCATTTCAACGCGGTCGATCCTATTTAAAAGTTGGAAAAAATGAGGAAGCCTTAGACGAATTCCTGTCCATTACCCGAAGAATGGTAAGATGTCCCAAGTCCCATCTTGAAGTAGGCCGTCTCTACCTAACACTTAAATCCAGAAAAGATCCAGTTGCTGCAGTTTATCATTTCCGCCGCTATCTTCTGCTTGAATCTTCTTCAAGAGAAGCCCCAAAAGTAAAGCAACTTATTGAATCTGCGGAGAAAGAGATCATTCGTAACCTACCAGGCAAACCCTATGCGGGCTACTTAAATGGCCTCACTTTGCAGGAAGAAAACCTAAGGCTTAGGAGGGAAGTAGCGGATTTGAAAGCTCGAATTGGACTCCCTCTATCAGAGACTCTTAAGCCGGTTCAGAATTCTTCCTCCATCACGGTTTCAGCTAGCCCATCAAGCTCTCCTGTTTCCACGATTTCCAAGCCCATGATTTCGGCTGCCGCCAAAGACTATGTCGTTCAAAAAGGGGATAGTCTTTACGCAATAAGTAGAAAGTTTTACGGAGATTCTTCCCATATTGACCGAATCTATCAAGCCAACCGGGGTGTAATGCAGAGCAAGAATAGTTTGCGGGTCGGGCAAACCTTAAAAATTCCTCCCTTGCCTCAGAACTGATTGCATTTGCCTGTCCCTAATGTCGTACTTTGATAACAACGCGACCACACCGGCGTATCCTTCGGTAATCCAGGCTCTGACCGCTGCAGCACAGGAAGATTGGCAAAATCCATCCTCTCCTTATCGATCCGCTAGCCGGACCAAGGCAAAGCTTTCCAATGCCCGCATGGAGTGGGCAGATACCTTGGGAGTCGATTCCTCCCATATTATATTTTCCTCCGGGGCAACCGAGGCCAATAACTGGGTCATTGCCAGTGCCGCTCAAAACCATGCCTCTGATTCCCGAATCATGATTTCGAGCCTTGAGCATCCCAGTGTGGAGGAGCCTGCCCGTTTTTGGTTTAAGGACCGTGTGGATCTTATGCCAAACCTTTCTGCCGGTACCGTTTGCTTGGATTCCTTAACCCAAAAACTCGAGCAAGATAGAGATCCTGTTCTTCTTTGTATGATGGCCGCCAATAACGAATCGGGCGTGATTCAACCCTGGCTGGAAGTTGCCCGAATTTGTAAGCAAAGGAATATTCCCTTCCATTGCGATGCCACACAATGGGTGGGAAAGATGAGGTTTTCTGAGCTGCATCAGTGCACCTCCTTTACCGCAAGTGCCCATAAATTTGGAGGACCCAAGGGAATTGGCTGGTTGGTGGATCAAAATGCCAGCTCTCTTCAAATCGGAGGGAGCCAAGAAGGAGGTCGACGGGCTGGGACCGAGAACTTTCCCGCGATTGAAGGCATGGGTCTGGCCTGGAAAGAGAGCCTTACCCATTCCGTCGATGTGAAGAAGCGGGCGACCTGGCGAGATCAGATGGAAGCGGATATCCTATCCCGCATTCCTGGGACTCAAGTCATTGGCCAGGAGTGTGATCGACTTTGGAATACTTCTCTGCTGCTCATGCCAAAATTTCAAAACCTCGACTGGGTCGCCAAGTTGGATCGCTTGGGCTTTGAAGTCTCCACCGGTTCGGCTTGCTCGACCGGCTCGAGTGGGGCTTCTCCGACGGCAGTTACTTATTCTCTGGATGCCATGGAATCTAAACGCCTGCTTCGGGTAAGTTCCTACTTGGTTCATACTCAGGAGGATTGGACTGGATTGGCGAATGCCATGGTGCAAGCCTATGAACAACTCCTTGCCGCTGCCAATGACTCCAATGTCATTTCTCTCTGAGGTCTTTTTGTGCGCCTGCTTGGAATCAATCTAGAGGGCTTTCGAAATCTTAAGTCAGTCCGTCTAAACTTTGAGGGAGACCGTGTCTTTTTTCTGGGCCCAAACGGTCAGGGGAAAACTAATTTATTGGAAGCCATTGGTATGTCCGGTAGTTTAAGATCCTTTCGAAAAAGCGGGCTCGATGGATTGGTCCAGGAAGGCAAGAGGCAAGCCCAACTCTTTTTTCGTTTCTCTGATGATTTTGGAGGCGAGCATGAGATCTTGCTCTGCTTTCGAAACAAGGGACAAAAAGATCTCGAATTAAATGGCGAAAAAATAACCAAGCTTCGGGACTACCTCGGCCAGTTTCCATCAGTTACTCTATCCTCCCGGGATTTCCGCTTAGTCCGGGAAGGTCCCTCGGATCGAAGAAAGTGGTTGGATCTCTTGCTCTCATCTTCCTCTCAGGAATACTTAGACTGCTTACAAAGTTATCATCGTGCTTTGCGGGAGCGGAATGCTTTGCTCAAAAAGGGTGGGGGAGTGGCGGAATTTGCTGCCTTTGAAAAGGCACTTGGCCGCTCTGCTGTTAGCTTGCAAAAACTTCGATCCTCTGCCTTTCCTGAACTTGCCAAGGAATTAGCTTCCAGTTACCGATCCCTTTCTGATGATCTTGAACAAGTCAGCCTAGATTATTTACCCAATCTTTCCGAGCTTACCCTAGAAGAATTGATCACTCAGTACGCCCTCGATCGGGAGCGGGATCAACTACTTGGTTCGACCCGGCATGGTCCTCACAAAGATGATTTCAAATTTTTACTCGATCAACGGGATGCCCGAAACTACGCCTCTGAAGGTCAGCAGCGCGGACTGGTACTCGCTCTTCGACTCGCGGAATTTTCATATTTAAATCGTGCTCTTAAGAAAATCCCCCTCATTCTTGCGGATGATGTATTGGGGGAATTGGATGCGGATCGCAAATCAAACTTTAAAAAATTACTTCCTCCCCAGGCCCAAGTCTTTGCCACCGGCACCGCATATCCATCTGATGAGGAAAAAGTCATTTGGGAAACCTTTTTGGTCTCTGCCGGAACCTTTTCCAAATCCGTTCCCGAATGATATTATTTGATTCCTCATGGATGAACTAAGCAGCACGCACTCGGCCCTTTTGGCTGTTGGATCCTTCATCATGGGTATGAGTAAGGGGGGTATCCCGGGAGCAGGTAATCTGACCGTCGCGATTTTTGCCTTGGTCCTCGAGGATGCTCTGGGTCCAGTGGGAGTTCCCTTATCCGTCGGGCTACTGTTACCCGTATTGATATCTGCGGACATGACTGCAACCCTGGTTTACCGAAAGCATACCGACTGGGGGTATGTGATTCGTCTGCTTCCCTTTTTCCTCCTTGGTACCCTTCTAGGTTGGTGGATATTCGATTATTTTCAGGGCGGGGATGACCGGGTTGCTTTGCTCAAGGTATTGATCGGAGCGATTCTGCTAAGCATGACGGTTTTACACTTCGGGTTAAAATTTCGAAATTCTAGGAAATCCAAACTTACCAGCGAGTCACCGTCCAATGGGGAGCGACCCAAAGGATCGATTTCCCTTGGCGTTTTTTTTGGCTCTCTGGGAGGGGTGGCTACCATGCTGGCCAATGCTGCCGGTCCCATCGCTCAGTTGTATCTCCTAGTAATGGGGCTTCCCAAATATGCTTTTATTGGGACCTCGGCCTGGTTATTTTTGATCGTGAATATTTTCAAGGTTCCCTTGATGATCGACTTAAAGATTATCACCTTGGAATCGATGGGGGTGAGTGCCTGGATGTTCATACCCGCTATGATCGGGGCGGCGTCCGCACCGCTGTTTGTGAAATTCCTAAACCAAAAACTATTCGAAAGTTTGATTTGGTTCTTTATCGTCCTCGCTGGTTTGCGCATGTTGGTCTAGCTTTTGATTATTAGATGAACAGCAAATCTCGAAAACTTTGGGCTCAGCACTTATCGAGTACGAAGAAATCTAGCCAAAAGCTAGATTCTAAGGCCCTGCTTCGCAAAATACCCTATAATGGTCGAATTCTCGGAATTGATCCAAGCTTACGGGGGACAGGCTTGGCAGTCCTCGAATGCCAAGGCTCGAGCCATAAACTGCTCCACTCAGAAACCTTAAAATTTAATAATAAGGTTTCCTCCATCTCCTGTCTCGGAAAAATCCATCAATCCGTGGCCGATTTAATTGATCTTTGGAAGCCCCGTCACATTTCCTGTGAAGAAACCATCTATGTTCAAAATTTTAAAACCGCTCAGATCATGGGTGCGGCCCGTGGAGCCGCCCTATCCGCGGCTGCCATCCGCAAACTTCCGGTCTTTGAATATGCACCTCTCCGGGTCAAACAGGCGGTGGTCGGTTTTGGCCGGGCAAGTAAGGAGCAAATGTCGCAAACCCTAGCCCAAATGCTTCAACTGCCAGAGGTCTTACCCTTTGACCAAGCAGATGCTCTGGGTCTTGCCCTCTGTCATGCCCTTACCTGGATTCCCGAGGCCTAAAGCTGGGGCACTGGGTTTGATTCACTGATTCTCTATTGGAATAGAGCCGAGGGTAGAAAGGGACGGACCTGAATGGATCCACCCACCAGGTTGATCTTAATTCTGATCTTATCCATCACCCTATCCATCATGGTCCCAGGATTGATTCCCAGCTGGCTCCGGCTAATCGAAGATTCACCACTCAAGACTAATAAGTCCCCTTTGACCCCATCCACCTTCCGGCGCTGATCCCGATAATATCGGATGGAGACCGGCATAGAAAATGGACTCATTCGATTTTTCATCTTCAAAGAACCATGAGCGGTGGCCAGCAATACCTTTCCCCGCCACTTCGCTTGCTTTAAACCGGTTAGGGTAAAGGAAATCTCGGGGAATTGATCGGAACCCAACCACTCTATGGAGTGTGCATCTCCCGTTACCCTGTAGTTTCCAAATTGTAGGGCCCGTGAATCCAACTGTACCTTTCCCTTGGTACCTGCTAAATATTCGGGCTTGAATTCAATTTGACCCCCGACCCGAGGAAAGGCTCCCCTTATTTCTCCACCTGCAAATGCGGTACTCAGCCCAACCTCCACTTGACTACTTTTTCCAAGCGGAGCAAAGGCAAAATTCATCCCATATGTGGAAAAAGTTGAGAGCCCCCAAAGTCCGCAAAATCCAAGCAATCCCCATTTCCCCAAATAAGTCATCACAAATAATTCCTATTCCATTCAAAAACCGAAGTCGAGCCACCAAATCCAATATCTTGAAAATAGATTCTTTTATAACCTTTTTAAAGAGTTAAAAAACTTGACGAAAACCTCACAATATTATGTTAGTTGGGCCAGTTGATGAATCTTTCAATTTGGAAAATTTTCCTGTTCACGGGTCCTACTTTAGGTCTCACCGTTCTTGCTGAGATTGAGAACACTGGATTTTTAGGTGGCCCTTTTCATGGCGTGTCCCAGGATGCCACTGGCTCTGTGGTCAACCGAGTTGGTCCCCTTGCAGATCTGGTGGAAACTTTAGATTTATTTACTCATTCCACATCCCGCAATCTTGAAGATGGCGAGAGTGCAAACCTGCAAGCTGCCCTTCGCTTGGATGACGGTACCATTACTCAACTTAATCCAAGGGAAGTCAAGTGGAGCACAGAAAGTTCCAACCTCTTAATTGCTGATGGCTTGGCTACCGCGAAAGATATTGGCCAACGGGCACGGGTTGCTATTGTTGCCAGTGCGGATGGATTTTCTGCCACCATCTTTATTCGCCTCAAACCTGGACAAGCCCCTGCCGAAACAGTAGAGGAAATTGAACTTCCTGGTGCCCTTGCCGATGCGGTTGACTTGGATTTGCCCGGTTGGAAAAAATCCAACTGGTTTGGTACCTTTTACCAGGGGGGAAATAATTGGATTCATCATACCCGGCACGGCTGGCTCTTTGCCGCCGGGGGGGATGCCAGCAGTGCCTGGCTTTGGAGCCCTCAACAGGAATGGCTATGGACTGGCCCAGGTATTTATCCCCACCTTTACCGAAATAAAGACTCAGCTTGGCTCTATTTTATCATCCCTGCCTTACCTCGAAGAGTTTACTACAATCATTCAGTCCAGACCTTTGAGGAGTTTAATGAGTAGTGCAAAAATTTATCAAGTTACTGCTTAATTTTTTTGTAATTTGATATGGTTTATTTCAAAATAAAAACGGCGGAACTTTTACCATTGTCGGTAATTCTTGAAAATATTTTACACCCTCTTTCTCAGATGTAGTTGTGAGTTAATTTTACCAAAACATAACAAAAAATAAGAAAAGGGGTTTTTGGTTTCGAAAATTCCTTCTATGGAAGTTTCGGAAAAGAAGCCAGACAAGGAAGTTATCTGTACCTTGCGTTGGGCACATCAAAACAGGCACAGTTGATCATGCTGGATGATCAAAAGGCTCAAATTTTACCAGGTTTGGTTCTTGTCCTACTCACTTTGTTGGGAACCCAACTTATTTGCATCAATACGGATGGTTTACTCAATGGCTTCCACGGCTTCAGTGTAGGAGTGTTTTGTCTTTTCTTCGGGACTGAGGTGATTGCAATCAGTCTGGGTATTCTGGTAGTGATGCCTCGACTCCCTCCAAAGATGTGAGATCAAAACATTGAAAAGATACAAAACCCGTTGTTTTTCGGTGCCTTTGCAGAGTTTCAAGAGGATACCTATCTCGATCATGCCTCGGAAAACATCTTGTTCAACGACTCGGCAAGGAGATACCTTGCCAAGGACATTTATTAGGGTGGCATAGTACTTTCGGGCAAGTATCGTAAGTTGAGGCATGCTTATTGTTACGCACTGATTGGCTTCCTCTTTTTGGTGATCGGTTTCGTTTCCCTAATTCTACTCTGATCCGGCTGGTTGCATGCTCCTTGACCGAGGAGTTTTGATGATTGAAAAAAACTTTATGGGATCAATACCAAATGGATTTTCTTGCTAATTAATGATAATTAATTATCATTAGCGTATGCTTAGAACCTCACCCTTCTATTTTTCGATAACGATACTGATTGCATGGATCACTGGGTCTTTTCTCTATGGAGATACCCAGGACCTAAAACCGATGGAAGTTTCCGCTCTTCGTTTGGAGACTCCTGCCAAAAACTTACCTGCCCGTGTCGAAGTAATTGATCAGGCAAAGATTGAAAAGTCTGGCGCCACTGATATTGTCGGCTTGCTGCGCAAGGAAGCAAACTTGCAGGTTCGGTCATATTCAGCGAATTCAGCAAGAGCTTCTATTTCCATGGGGGGATTTGGAGAGAATGCAGGGCTTCGAACCTTGGTTATTCTTGACGGGCATCGATTAAATGCGATCGATATGTCTTCGACCGATTGGTATTCCATACCTCTCGCTTTAGTTGAGTCGATCGAGATCATTCGTGGAGCACAATCTGGTACTTATGGAAACCATGCAGTTGGAGGAGTAATTAAAATAAATACTAAATTACCCAAGCTTGAGCCAACAGGTTCATTGGAAGCAAGTGCGGGAAGTTTTGATTCTTTTAATGCCAGAGGTGCCTATTCCCAAAAGCTTGGAGAAATTGGATTAACCATATTTGGGGAGCGGGCAGAATCGGATGGCTATCGGATGAATGGAGATCACCAAACCGACGCGGGTGGACTTAGATTGGACTGGGGAAGCGAATCAAATGTAAAGGGTTACTTTTCTTTGGGTTTGTCGAATAGCGATTTTGGTTTGCCGGGAGATTTGAATGCCAGTTCTTTGGCAGCTGATCGGAGGCAATCCAACGACCCAAACGACCAAGGGAATGAAAGGTCTGCCCATGCACGGTCGGGACTGAGCTACAATATAAATGATCAATGGCGATTGGAAAATAGATTGGGATATCAGGATCGAAGAGTAAGCGTCAATATGCCAAGTATTCCATTTGGAGGTTACGTCGCTGACACTGATTACGAAACTTTTTACTACACTCCTGTCTTGCATTACGATTCCAATGTAGCGGACTGGTTGTTTGGTTTGGATTTCTCCAGGGATAATTTGAATGCAAAGACAAACTACGGAGATTCCGAATATGAGCGGAAAACTTTGGCCTTTTTTACCTCTACCGGACTTCCGCTTTCAGAACGATGGAACCTGAACGGAAACTTAAGATTAGAGAGTGCAGAAAATTCTGGAGTATACTCTGGTTCACAGTTGAATGAAGTTAGGAAGGACGAATGGGCAGGAGGTATTGGTCTCGTTCGTGACTTTGGAGAAGAAAGTCGAATTTACGGATCTGTTCGCCGCTTTTATCGTTATCCAGCAACAGATGAATATATGGATTTCGGCACCCCTGCAATTAATCAAAATCTCGAACCCGAAAACGGGTACGAATTCGAATTGGGAACGGACTGGAACCTAGACCAAATTTTCTTTAGTGGAAGATTTTTTCGACAGTGGATGGATGGTGAAATTATTTACGACCCTCTTGTAGGACTGTTTGGCTCCAATGTAAATTTACCAAAAAATCGTCGCATAGGGTTGGATTTTTCCATTGATTGGGAGATGGCCGAATGGATCCGTTCAGCTGTTAAATATGAATATGTTAAAGCCACATTTGAAGAAGGTAATTATGTAGGTTCTAGAGTACCCTTGGTTCCCGAAGGCTTACTTAGGTTATTCATTGAGTTGCAACCTCTTGACTTATTACGTTTAAGCTTGGGAGGCTCGTATTTGGGGGAAAGTTTTCGAGGGAGTGATTTTTCAAACATCGAAGCCAAACTTGAAAATTATTGGTTATTTGACCTTGTAGTAAATTACCAATTATCAGAGAATGCGAAACTTTTTTCGGGAATTGATAACCTATTGGATGAAGAGTATTTGTCCACCGCTTTTGGAACTGGTTTGTATCCGGGAGAGGGAAGAAAGATAAGAGCCGGCTTACGATTCACCTTTTAAGCTTTTTTCTTTTACTTGCATTCAGGGCAGGTTCCGTAAAGCATAACTTCAAAACCCTTAACCTTAAATCCATTTGGGACTTTCGCGGGTGGCTC
>CESW01034065.1_pt1 | contig 13372 bp, 9 predicted proteins | sample 531171 | NCBI WGS metagenome assembly CESW01 (sample SAMEA2621859, study PRJEB7988) | marine metagenome | biome: marine biome (ENVO:00000447); feature: surface water layer (ENVO:00002042); material: "saline water (ENVO:00002010), including plankton (ENVO:xxxxxxxx)" | depth 5 m
AGGAGCCTCCACCAACTCAGGCTGGGGAGTTTGACTGAACGTCATGAATCCATTGGGTAAGCCTAACTTTCCTTTGCGAATGTTCGCTTCATAAACGCGGTTGAACGCATTGAGCATTTCTCCGATGCTGCTTCCAGCTTCTGTCCCTGTCGACGCGACAAAACTGTCTCGATATCCAGAGGTCCAGCTGCTGTGAACTGCCTCGGCCTCGTCAGCCATAAACGTCGCCAAGCGACGCGCATGAGAGAGACGCCCCGAGGTTTCCTCATTCCAGGTCACAGCCGTCGCTGTGGCATCTTCTGAAAACATCAGCCATTCAAGTGCAGGAAGTCCTGAGCTGTCCAAGATGCCCGGCAGCCCTCCCGTCCACGATGGCAGAAGCGCAGCCTCTGCAATTTCTGCCGGATCTGTTGGGTAGGTGTTGGTCGTCACCAACAACGCGCGGTTGATGGCGGGTCCAAAATCAAAAAGCTGTACACGCTGCCAGGCCATGTACGTCTCTCGCAGTGTTTCGCGCAAGGCAATGATGTCTTCTGCCGAAACTTGTCCAAGGACGAGAGCATCCAAGGCTTGTTTCAAGCTTTGGCTTTCTTCAGCGAACTCAGCGTAGGCAGGAACAATGATGTTGTCTGCAGTTTCTGTCAGATATGCCCCGCGGTCGAAGTTGTCAGCGTTGTTGTCATCCGAGGGATCACACCCCGTAAACAACAACACCAAAAACGGCAAAACAGGCCCCCAGAATCGGAGGCCTGTTTTACGCTTCAAGTGATTTGATGTAAACATCAATGGTGGTTAAAGTTGGTCCGCAACGTCGGTCAAACCAGTGAGTGCCGCCAGTTCATCACGTACTTCCGTGATGGCAGCTGTGGTTACATTGTAGTAATCTTCTCCTAGATCTTCCAACAGGTGCTCGACTTCGGCTGTAGGCACTGAAGTACCAGCAATGAATTGCAAGGCTTGAATGAACGCCTTCGCCTCGGACAGCTCGTGATTGCGCAGTGCGTCGTCACCAAAGTCAGAAACAGCGTCATTCAAATAGTGAATGGCTGTTCCCGCTGCCAAACGCTCAAGCTCAGCGTTGATGACCGCGATTTGAGCGTCACGTACTGCCATGACGTCGTTGGCAATCGCTGCGCGTCCAAGACGGAATGCCTCTGAGATTTTGGTAGCTGATCCCAACACAGTTTCACGGCTGTTGGCGTACTTGCCCCAGAATCGATTTGTGCCATTTCCGCCTGGGGCGTAATCAACGGCATCCGTGAAGTATCCGTAGCCTTCATCCCAGTGGTGCTCCATGGCTGTGTAGTATTTCCCTGCAGCAGGATCGACGGCTGCAGTGTTGTCTACATCCATTTTTCCCGATGCGAGATAAACTGAGCTGATGTTGTACATGAAGCACGCTCCCATCAGACCTTTCTCAATCAATTGAGTCCACTCCTGGCCTTGGGCATCCTGCAAATACTGCTTGGCTGGGTTGGTTGTGGACAACACAACACCGGCCTGACCGGCTGCGCCATCAGTCACACCATCCACAGTGTTTGCGCTTGCTTCTGCAATGCCGTTCATGTAGCCTTCAAACATGTCTGTGTAGAAAGAATCACCTCCAACAGTTTTGTTTTTGAGCTGCTTTGAAGAACCCGTCATTGACAAGCCCTCGCTGTCCTCCCAAGTGTAACCGTCATTGGCGTACATGGCCAACAAAGTGGATGCTTCAATAGCAGTACCAGGATTGTTCGCAGACTTCAGGTAGCTCGTCATCTCTGACAACATGTTGAGACGCTGGCGTTGGCCTGTGAAAGACACTGTGTTGTTGCCATTGTCGTCCGTAAACTCATATGTTGCAGGTGCTACGACGTCATATTCGCAAGATCCGTCATCCGAATCTGCATTGTCAACGTAGTTCGACGCTGCTGGGTCAGTGCATCCTTCTCGTGTGCATGAAGTCATAAAAATGGCGCATGCTGCGGTGGCCATCAAGACCTTGGTAAATGAAAATTTCATGTTGTATGAAGAGTTGTTTGGTTTTGAATCGTTCTAAAGAATCATTCTAAATAGCACGGCAAAAGTATTTAGGTCAATGCCATCACAACATCCCCTCTTTGGGGGAGTTTTGTCACACTTTTGTCCCCGACATTCCGCTGAGCTTTTCCCGAGGTATGAATAAGGGCTTAGTAACAATCTTCAATCCAAGACTTGCTGTTTTGCAATTCAGAGCGTGACGCATTGCTTTTCAATGTCAAAACATCCAACAGTCCCTCTGACATGGCCTCGCTCCCACAAACCATCCAAGTCCCTTGTTTTGTTAAGAAATCTGGGAGTTCTGTCCACGCCGCAACCGCATCTTGAACGTATTTGTGCCCCGTCCCCTCGCGAGACGTTGTGACAATTACGGATTGAAGCGCTCCTCTGCTTAAGGCACGACTGAATTCTTCCGAGATAAGATCATATTGAGCTCTCGTTTGGACGCCCCAAAACAAGTGAGCTCCTGCGTCATCTTCGAGCTGCTGAATCATGCCTACAAAAGGGCCCATTCCCGATCCATTTGCCACAAATGCCAATGGACGGGACGAAGGCAAACGAAAGTTCAAGTTTGGCTGAATCGATGCTCCGATTTGGTCTCCCAAAGCAAGCCCATAGATTTGATTGGAGCACACGCCTTGTTCATGTCGTTTTACCAGCATTCCAATCCGACCGCCTTCGAGGGCAGACAGCGAGTACCATCTAATCCCTTTGGATTCCGATGGAATCAATCCCAGCAAACTGCCTGACTCAGCAAGGTGAACACTTGTCGCGTTGACTGCACTTTTCAATTCAATCCAAGCCAAGTCATCGGCCGTCTGTGATTTTTCAATGTTGAAGAGCACTTCTGTTTCCTCCGAGGATTTCTTCAAACCTTTCGGCAAAGGGATCCCCCATTGCGCTTCCAATTCAATCAGAGCTTTTTCAAATTCACCATCCTCCTGTCGGTTCACTTTCCCCAAAAGACTCACTGTTTTTGGAGAGTTCAGTGAATTCAATGCGAGGAACATGTCCTCGCCAAAAGCCGCAAACCTCGGATAAGATTGATCCCCAAAGGCCACCACGGCGGCATGCCCGGTAAGCTCCCCTTCATAATCCGCAACCCACTTCCTCCACAATTGATGACGATTTGGGGAATCACCTTGGCCATAGGTGGCCAACATGAACAAGCACTTGTGCATGTCTGGGCTTGGACGGAATGAAGCGAGATCATGTACCGTGCACTTGACACCCATTTCAAGCCAAGCCTTCGCCAATCGCGACGCGCGATCTGCGGTTGTCCCCATTTGGGAAGCCACCACGATGCACACATCTGTGACCACATCATTCATCTTATGCTTGATCATACGCCTGGCGCTTACCCATCGACGAAACCAAGAAGTAAGACCTGTGTAAGCCAAGGCTAACATGGCCAACGATACTGCCATCCACAACCATGCCAACCAGCCATCAAATCTGGCAGTATGAACTCGATCGGTCCAAGCAAAAATTTGCTCATCCAAATGCACATCAGCTAGAGCAACAACAGCACCGTCTGTCGCACGAAATTCAATCCGATCGCCATTCTGCATGGTGAGTTCAAAAACTTCATCTTCTTCCACAAGGAATGGATAGCGTAACACCTCGACATCTTTCAGGGAAATCGATTGAAATACGGGCCATTCTGACGGAGCGATGACTGCCTCTGAATGACTCACTTGAACGCTCTCTAACTCGTTTGGAATCAGCTCCCAAACATCAAAGCGTACGGCGCTTAACGCCACCCCAGTTCCAACCAAAAACAGGAGAGGAAGCAGGCTCAAAAGTCCCACATCAGAATGAAGTCGACCGACGCGCCTCAGCTTTCTACCGTACAACGTCAACCACAAAACTCCACCCGCAATCACCAAACACAAAGTCAAAATTGAGCATACACCTGCAATCATTCTTCCTGTCCGATCCAAAAACAAAGACCGATGAAGGGTTAACATGAATCGTGACAATGCCGACCGCCTCTCTGTCTCCCCGAGAGCTTCTCCCGTTTGAGGGTTGGCCAACCACGTGCCAAAATCAAGATGTTTCGGGTTACCTGTGACCAAGACATCACCACAAGAGGTGATTTCCAACTCCTCTACGGACTCGAATCCGACATCAAGTCGACTGAGGAACATCGCCAAATTCTGCTCCTTCAACCCTTTCTTGTCCATCGCGTTTTCAGCGTGGCACAACGCTGACTCCCAAGCCAAATAAAACCCCGAAACGAGCATGGGCAACAAAACCAACGACACGGCGCCAGCCAGGACAAGATGAAGTTGTTGAACCTTCCTGGCCATCGATGTTATCCTATCGCCAGTCTGACGTATCGGATGAAACCCTCTCCGGGGTGTTTTCCGTGTTGAAGGTCTGATGTGAGTGGTATGACCACCTCCCGCGGAAAGTAGCCTTCGTTTTCGACTCCCGTTTCAAAACGCAATCCGTAGCCCCGGTCGAGCCAATCCTCCTTCAAATTAAGCTGCAAAATGGTGCGCTCACCTCCGCCAAGGGTAGGGCCCGTAATTCCATCAATGGAGTCCTTCGAGCGTCCAAAAAACTTCCACCACTCCTCCAATTCGTAGTACCAATCCTCGTCATCCCCCAAAACGTAAAGGGTGTCGAGATATTTTCCCTCTGAATCAACCAATCCAACGATGACGTATGCGCCTTCACCGTCATAATTCACCATTTGAATCATGCACCTCAATGACACCTCAGAGGTCGTAACGGATGTGAGACTTTCGCTCCAAAACAAAAAAGCTGCTAGCAGCGGAGCAATCCATCCAATGTTCATCGGACAATCAAAGATTCAGGCAAAGCATCGACAAGCGCCTCATTTTCCATGGCCAAATCTTTAGGCGTTTCACCAAAGTCTGTCGTTGCCTCGATGTCTGCCCCAACAGCAACCAGCCAATTGATGATTTCTTCATTCGTCGCCGTCAAGCATGCTTCATGCAATGGCGTCATTCCATCGTCATCACGCCGATTGACATCCAACCCGAGCACCACTCCAAACTTGAGCATAGACATGGATTGAACTCGTGCCCCAAGGTGCAGCCATTGCTCACCACCTTCTAAAACTTGAGCCAATGGAACCCTGTTGTCCCGCAAAAAGACAGACAACTTTTCAAAGGTCTCATGGTCTCGGGCACGATATCCGTCTGCCAAAGCTTGCAATAGGGTCACCCCACGATAAGGTGCTTCCTCCATGGACCAACCTTCATCGCGCAGCAATTCGCAAGCCTCAAGATTCCCGTATGCCAGAGCGTGATGCATGGCTGACTGCCCCTCCAAATCCTGCAGATGTAAATTTGGAGCTGTTTCGGTGAGGTAGACCAAGGCGTCTCTTTCAGCTCGTCCATGCGCAGCAAGCATCATGGGCGTCACACCTTCTTTGTTGGCTGCATGGACGTCTACACCTTGACTTGCTAAGTATTCAAAAACCTCACGTCCATTGCTGCCTCCGCGAGTGCCCCGAACTGCGAAGTGAGCAGCGTTTTCATTTGCTGCATTGGTGAATTTGGCATCCATCCCTTGTTCCAAAAGTTTCGTGAGCACGTCTAGATGACCTCCCTTCGATGCATACAACCACCCATTGTTGCCATCTGCATCCAAATCGGACAATGACAGTCCGTAGGGCTCAAAATAGTCGGAAAGCCCAAAGTCGGTCATGAATGGTGCGACCAAAAGCAGAGCGTGTGCACCGGTGCGATTTCTCTCTTCTGCGGGATCTGCTCCTTTCGAGATGATGTAGTCGTACAATTCGAGGTTGGTTTGGCCCGTGACCGCGGAAAAGTTCAGCAGTGAATAACCATGCTCATCGACAATGTCGAACCTCGCTCCACGACGTTCCAGTTCCTTCATGAAGGACAGGTTGTCTTTGTAGGCCGCCCAAAACACGTAATTCCGTTCATCATGAGTCAACTTATTGACTCCATTCCCCTCAAATTCCAAGAGATATTCCAAAACATCAGGCGTCGCTTCCTCGATCAAGGCCCAACTCATTGCATCGAAGTTGTATTGATCCAAAGCAGTGGCATCATGGCCGGCCTCAACTCGTTCTCGAACTTCCTGTAAAGTTGGCTGGGTCTTCCAAAACTCTCGATCCAGAAGTTCATTGTCAACCTGGCCGATGCAGGCGGCGGAAGCAAGCATTCCTGCGAGAGATAAAATTCTAAACATCCGAGTCATGATTGTGCTTTGTGGGAATTGCATCGGCTTACGGAACCCATCCAATGATAAGATTGTGAAACCAATTGCTTGTGACAATTGGGAGCGAAGGCTTCAATGAAGTTCAGCATCGGCACCCCCCACCGTTAGAAGCAGTCCTCGCCGAACGAAGAAAGGAATATGAGCAAGTCATTGGTCGCTACGGCTCCGTCCTGGTCAAAATCTGCAGGACAAGAGCTCGTCCCAAAGGTGCACGTACCGTTATCCATGGTGGCATTGGGGTTAAAATTCAGGGCATCAACATAGGTACATCCGAAGAGTTCACAGGAATTCCATTCGCAACTTCCGTCATCCGTATTGGCGATTGCCACAAAGTTGCAGGCGTTGCTGTAAGTGCAACCCAGCAGTTCACAGGAGCTGTTCCAATATGGATTCATCGCAGGATCACCCAGCATAGAACCTTCGACCCAGATGGTTTCACACTCCGACTGGCTGGTATACGCCACATCGTGCGTGACCGGATTGTAGCAATAAGGAATTTGACACTCTCCACAATCGTCGGACACTCCGCACGTTCCGTCGTCTTCGGACGCGAGATAGTTAAAATTACACGCCGTCACATCTGTACAGCCGGGCACAGAAGAACATGCTTGATTCCAATAGGGATTGCCAGGATTGTCTGGCAAGATGACAGACTCATTGGGTCCTGCAACTGCTTCATCAGCCACGTCAACAAACGTCACAGAATGTGTGATGAAATTGTAGATGTACGCCTGATGGCAGTCTCCGCAATCGTCCACCAGCGCTGAGCCATTGACTACACCCGCACAATCCGTGCATGATTCATTCCAATAAGGATTCATCGCTTGGTCGCTCAACATGGCCGTTCCCACCCAGATGTTGTTACAGTCGTTTTGACCGATGTAGTCTACCTCATGAGTTACAGGATTGTAGCAGTACGGGACTTGGCAATCTCCGCAGTCGTCGGTCATTCCACACGTTCCGTCGTCTTCTGAGGCGAGGTAATTGAAGTTGCAAGCAGTCACGTCGGTGCAACCAGGAACGGATGTGCAGGAGCCGTTCCAGTAAGGATTGCCCGGGTGATCAGGCAAAATCACGGCCTCGTTGGGCCCTGCTACCGCGTCCTCCGCAACATCGACAAATGTCACTGAATGCGTGATGAAGTTGTAGATGTATGCCTGCTGACAATCTCCACAGTCGTCAATGAGGGCAGAACCACCGTCAATGCCTGCACAGTCAACCTGGGCATGGACACCACCAGAAATAAATAAGAGTACAGTGGCTATGAGTGTCAAATGTTTCATGTTGAATGATAAAATTGAGTGGATTTCTGCAGAACGGAGCACAAAAATCTCGTGATTTTTATGCAAATTCCATCCCCTTTTCGGGTTATTTCGAATCGTTCTAAATAAAAATACCCTTTTTGGGGGAGGGTCCCACCTTTGTGTCTGTGACCATTTTTGCTCTCGATTCCAAAACCTTCTTTTCTGCGAACATGCGCATTTTTTTAACCTACATCGCGCTTTTGGCCACTTCGCAAGCCTCCGCTCAAAGTGCCCAAGACATGCAATCCATTCGCTCCATGTGTGGATGCCACGAAGTCACCTTTGCCTTCGCTGAAACCTTCAGTCCAGACACGGGATATGAATTTCATGACAACTACAGCGCAAGCGCCTTAGAGTGGGTTCAAATGGTCAGTGACCAGGGTGACCTCATGCAGCTGCAGCACATTTTGGTTTTTGGTCAAGGTCAGATCGTCAAGCACTGGCGCCAAGACTGGACCTACGAGCCAGACGAATCGATGATGTACAACCAAGGTCGCACTTGGACTTTTGTCAAAAACGACCCTCTTGAGGTCGCTGGACGTTGGTCTCAGAGCGTATTTCAAGTGGATGACAGCCCCCGATATTCAGCCATTGGGACATGGATTCACGCAGATGGCAAGCACTATTGGGAGGCCGAATCTCGTACCCCACTCCCCCGCCGGGAGTATACCAAACGTTCTGACTACGATGTCATGGATCGCTTAAATCGCCATGAAATCTTGGCCACCGGATGGGTGCATGAGTCTGACAACAAAAAAATCCTGCTCGACGGAGAACAAGAGGTGCTGATTGCAGAGGAGAAGGGTCGCAACACGTACACCCGTGTTGCAGACGAAAAATGCCAAGCCGCTCTTGATTATTGGGAGGAATACAATCCCTTTTGGAGAGCCGTTCGCGCTGAATGGGCAACCCATTACACTGCCGAAAACGCCCAACTCAATTTGAAGAGTAAGGTGGAGGGCAAGCCCCTTTACGTGCACTTCATGTCTCACCCCACATCCGAAATTTCTAGCCTCGTACAATCCTTCATAGAATGAATCACTTCTTTACTCCGTTTCGAATTGCCTTTGCGGCGAGCGCATTGATTGCAATCTCATCAGAGTCCGCCGCACAGGAAATTGTGTACGACGACTTCACCATGAATCCCGGTTACGAAAACATGGTGTACTACAGCGTAGATTCCGGAGTCGCTGGAACAGCGATCATGGCGAGCTGGGATTTGGCTTTCGATGTTCGCCCTATGGGTGGGACCGCATTGATTAATTCGGGCCAAGGGATGTCCCTCTTTCCAGCAGGGGCACTCGGCGATTGGGATGTCATTGACGACACATTTGCAGACAATGCGGGAGCGATCGTGCCTTTTCAAAATGGCACGGCTTACTGGTCACAAGGCGCCTTTTCTGAGGGTGGCGACGGAAGCTTTGATCTTGGTTGGGGTGTCTACGACATCGTGACCCATACCATTGCGTCTGACAAGATGTATGTCATCTCTCTCCCCGATGGCACGTGGAAGAAGTTTGCTTTGCTCTCCTTGGTTTCAGGCGTCTATACGTTCCAGTGTGCCAATCTCGATGGTACAGACTTTTTTGAAGACCAAGTTGCCAAATCCAACTACCTCGGAAAGATTCACGCCTTCTACAACTTAACCAACCAAGAGGAATTGGACTTGGAGCCAGCCTCCGAATGGGACATGTTGTTTATCAGGTATGTCGAAGAAATCCAGCCCGGCGTCAATTACGGCGTTACAGGTGCCTTAACCCATCCATCAGTTCGCGTTCAGGAAGAAAATGGTCTGGCAGATCCTTTCGTGGATGGTGCGATTGATGTCAGCGCCATGACAGATTCCATCAACGCAATTGGGTACGACTGGAAAAGCTACGGCGGAGGTTCCTTCACTGTTCTTGATGACCGTTGCTACTTTGTCGAATCTGTCACTGGAGCCCAGTGGCGTTTGGTCTTTACAGGATTTGATGGGTCCATGACAGGAAACGTCGAACTTGGAAAAATCCTCGTTTCCGGGGCGGACGTCTCCGAGTCACCTGCTCCTGCCTTGACTTCTCATCTTTTCCCCAACCCGGCGACCTCTGGGACTGACGTGAATTTGACGTGTGAATCTAGCATGTCGCAAATCACCGTATGGAGCATCAACGGCCAACGAGTCGCGGACGTCGCTGCCCGGGGCCAGTCCATCACTCTGTCTACCGCAGCAATGGAGCCCGGCATGTATTTGGTTGAGGTCCAATCATTCTTGGGTAGAGAAGTCATTCGCCTCACCGTCCAATGACCGATTTGGGGTTGAAATCCCTAGGAGTTTTATGCCTTTTGGCTGGCATACTGAGTACACCAGCCATCGGACAAATTGCACCCAAGGATACCGTTCAGAAGAGTTGGTTTGTCGACATCGACGAAGCCGTGGTCACAGGGGAGCGCACAGCTGTCAAGGCCCAAGATGCCATGCGTGTGGTAAAGAAACTCGACCTCGGAGAGGTCGTATACGGTACATCACAAACCCTTCGAGAGGCCCTGCGACTTCAAAACGGAGTGCGGCTCTCACAAGATTTGGCGCTTGGAACAGGGATCTCTCTGAACGGACTGGGAGGACTGAATGTCCAAATACTCCTTGATGGCGTTCCATTGGTAGGCCGCCTGGGTGGCAACATCGATTTGGGCCAGATTCGATTGGACAACATCGATCGCATCGAAATTGTCGAGGGGCCGCTTGCTGTGGAATATGGCACACACTCCTTGGCAGGCACCATTCAACTCATCAGCAAACGAGGTGGCACTCCCGAAACGACATTGACAAGCTCGGTGCAATATGAAAGCGTGGGAGACTACACTCAAAGTGCAGGATTCAGATGGAAAGGCAAAAGAGCCAACACAACCTTGAACCTGTCTCATCACGCCTTTGATGGATGGTCCACGAGCGACCCTACTCTTGACTGGATCAGCGATTTTGTTGCAGACAGCGGCAGAGTATCAACTTGGAACCCAAAGCGTCAAGGCCAAGTCAACCTTCAAACCATTTGGACGGGAGACTCATGGACCTTGACACCCCAAATCATGGCCATGGGTGAGCGCATTGTCAATCGCGGGGTTCCCCGAGGACCCTATGAAGACATGGCTTTGGATGACATGTATCAAACTTTGCGGCTCCTGCCTTCTCTCCGTGCCAAGTCCTATGGAGAGGATGGTCTGCGCTGGGACATCTTGGCCTCTTGGCAACACTTTTCTCGCCGAAAAGAGGGAACGGTCGTGGATTTGACAACTTTGGAAAGCACTCCTCAAGGGCCAGAGCAACAGGATACAACCCGTGTCGTCGCCGCGATGACACGTGGTACAAGGCACATGGTTCTTTCGGATAGAATAACATTACGCAGTGGCTGGGACATCCATCACGAGACGTACAGCTCGGGACGAATTGAACAAGGTCAAAAAACAATGCTCGATGCTGCAGCGTTCGCTTTGGTGACCCAAACTTTGCTCAACGTGGAAGCTCAATACGGCTTGCGTCTAGCCAACAACTCAGCGTTTGCCCCCCCTCCCCCTTTGCCGAGTGCAAACATCCTCGTCAAATGGGGAGAACATCGATTCCGTGGGGCATATGCCCGTGGGTTTCGTGCTCCCACCTTGAAAGAATTGCACTTTAGGTTTGTCGACGTCAACCACCAGATTTTTGGAAATGACTCTCTCACGGCCGAATCTTCAAATTACGCCGAAGCCAGTTGGTCTTGGTCACATGAAAGCCTTGAATTGCGTGGTCGTGCTTTTGTGAATTCGGTGAAAGACCGCATATCCCTTGTGGATCAATTGGATGGCACGTTTCGCTATGAAAACATCAGCACTTTTTACGCGCAAGGATTCGCAATGGATTTCAGCCATCAACTTGACCCATTGACGCTTCAAGGCGGATTCTTGCTGACGGGAAGAAAACAACAACTCTCGACCGATGGTGAGCAGTCTAAAATGTTGTACACCCCTGAATGGACCGGATCAGTGACTTTAAACTTGTCCGACGCGTTGTCATTGAATGCCAATTGCAAGCACAATGGCAGTCAGCCTCGTTACGTCAGCGATGGAGATGAGGGCACTGTCTTGAGAAAATCTCAACCGTACACCATGATAGACCTACAAGCCCAGTGGAAATGGGACAATGAAAGCCGAATTCAAGTGGGGGTGAACAACCTTTTGGACGTCACCAATGTGGACATTGTTGGAGGAGGGGGCGCGCACAGTTCAGGAAACAGCTGGATTGCATGGGGTCGCAGTTACGTGGTAACAGTGTCTCACCAATTCCAATTCACAAAGCGATGAACAAACTTCATCTCTTTGGTCTGGCCATCGCCTTGACCGGGTGCATTGAGCATGAGTTACCTATCCCTGCGAGAGAGCCTGGAGATGCCTTAATTCGATATGCAGATCTTGGATCGGATTACAACGTTCAGTTGCACGTTCAATTGCACACAGGGGAAATCATGGCCAGCCATCCGAAAGACGCTTGGTGTACTCGATTTCACTTCGACGAGGACACCATTTGGATGGACTTGAATGGAAGTCGTTTTATGCATATCGCAGCCATGAGTCAAGCCATGGCTGATGGTCCTCTTTCTCAAGAGGAATCTGATGATTTGCCTTGGGGCGTCAATCGCCCCGAGGGCAGAGACACTTCTCAAGTGGTTCGAGTGGGTTCAACCTGGGCCATTGACCTCGGGCGAGATCCGGCCAACCCCATCGCTTCCTTAGGCAGCGTTCGTTTGGAGTGCCTATCCATGGAGTCCGAAGAAGTGATGCTCAGGGTCAGTGATCTCGTGACAGATCAACCCGAGGCACTTTCTTGGGACACCATTTGGGTGACCCATGACCAAAACGTCAGCCAAACGCATCTAAGTTTGCTCAATCGAGAGGTTGTCGACATCGAGCCCCCCACCGGCACATGGGAATTGTATTTTACGCAGTACACGACCCTGTTTGAAACTGAAGATGGTGAGCCCTTGGAGTATTTGGTGACTGGTGTACTCAGTCACGCCGAAGGCGTTCGTGTTTTGCAGCCAGAAGACGGAGACTGGGAATATTGGAAAGAAGTTGAGTGGAATTCCGAAGATTGGAGTGAAGACTGGGATGTCCTCGGATGGGACTGGAAGTCTTACAGTTTGTCAGATGGCTCGTACACCATCAACTCCGACCAAATCTATTGCATCGCGACGTCTGAAGGACGAGAATTCTTACTCCGATTTCTCGATTTCTACGACGAAACTGGGGCAACTGGTCGCGTCACTTATGAGACGCTTGAGCGCTGACTTCACTTCTGGGAAGACATCAGTCAACGAGTGGAATCACCACCACGTTTGAGATTCCAAAAATCCCAAAGCCACCTGAAATGTTTCCTTGGATGCTGGTCGGCTCGGAAAAGGGGTTATCCAGCGCCTCTTGATATGCCTCGATGCTGTGGAAGTGGCTGACGAGTGACGGCGCCGGACGCCCGACCCGGAGTCGATAAAATGGTTCAAATGAATCATCGTAGTCATCAAATGTATCGACCTCCAGCAGAAAATTATTCATGGACACATTGTCTTCCCCATTGTCTGTGGCCAACAGGCACGAGCATCCGCTGTTATAGGCCATCCTGGGGTCGGACACTGCTTCAGAGGCTACGTCTTGCCAATAAGTCAAATCTTCTCCGTCAGGACCCAATTTCTCGATTTTGAGTTCTGCAAAAATCATGTAATCATCCCGAAGGCCCGTGCGATTTTCGAGATTTACTGTAAGCAAGTGACTGTCCACCAATGAGTCTGTCAACGCTTCAAAATCGTGCAGTACCACCGGCA
>CESW01027333.1_pt1 | contig 13365 bp, 12 predicted proteins | sample 531171 | NCBI WGS metagenome assembly CESW01 (sample SAMEA2621859, study PRJEB7988) | marine metagenome | biome: marine biome (ENVO:00000447); feature: surface water layer (ENVO:00002042); material: "saline water (ENVO:00002010), including plankton (ENVO:xxxxxxxx)" | depth 5 m
GAAATTGGCATACGACTTAGCTTAGGGGCTTCGCCATCACAGATACGTGATATGTTTCTTCGCGAGACTACGGTACTGGCCGTTATCAGCGCAATTATTGGTAGCATACTGGCTATTATGCTGGTATACGGTATACGATTTTTTGTTGGCATTGCTGTTCCCATTACTTTTGAACCCCTACTCATCAGCTTTTGTATTTGTGTTTCTGTCGCGATTTGTGCATCATGCTATCCAGCATACCAAGCAAAACGATTGCAACCCATCCAACTAATGCGGGGCTGATCATGTTATCTTTTCCTCGTCTCAGCACCTTTTCCCCGCTATCAAAAGCTATTGCACTAAAGCTACTGATGTTTTTACTTTATGCTTGCAATAATGCGATAAGCAAGTATTTGTCTAGCTTTTCTGAGAACCCTCTCAATAGCTGGCAAATCATTTGCTATCACTACCTCATTGCTGGCATTATTTTACTACCTTATGGGTGTATGACTTTTGCTACTATCCCTCGACCAAAAAACATGGTACTGCACGTTATGCGCGTGGTATCAGGCTCTGTTGGATTACTCCTCCTCCATCATGCATTTCGATACATGACATTATCTGAATCGGTTGGCTTGAATATGCTCAGCCCTATGCTAACATTAGCCTGGGCTTACTATGCACTATCTGAAACCATAGATCGTGAGAAAATTGGCTTATTGCTCTTGGCTATGATTTCCTATTTGTGTTTGATTGAAAATCAAATCACGCTCACTAATCAGTTCAGCAACCCTTATTTGCTTTTCTTACCTATCAGTACTGTATTTTGTTTTCAAGCCCATACCTTTCTAACCAAGCGTCTTTGCTTGATGCATGAACACCCTTTCCACCTAACCTGGGGTATTTTTTTCTTTATCCCGGCTCTATTGCTTCCCTATGTGCTTTTCCAGCAAATGTCTTTCCCATTTTTAAATCAGTGGCTTATTCTTAGTCTAATGGCAATAGTCGCTATTCTCGCCACCATTGCGCTTAATCAAGCTATCCAACTTGTTGACATCAGCACATTATTACCACTTGGTATTTGTAAATACGCTATCATGGCATGCTTTGACTGCTTTTTTTTCCATCACAGCCCAGGACTTACCCACCAAATAGGGATGGCTCTTGGCTTTGCTTGTATCGCCCTACTACATAATCGTCTAGCGACTTACCAGACATCGCTTGCATAAAGCCGGTTATGGAAACCGACTTACAACTTGATTTCCAAAAATGCTTACTCTATTATGCCCCTATATAAAGCATTTTTATGATCATATGCCTATTTTTACATATTATCTTGTCAAGCGTTTCATCCTTGCGATATTCCTTTCGTCCAGTCTTTTGCTATTGGCAAAATCACCAACACCTTCTCTAAATCTGCAAGCTTATATTATCAATCTTGATCGATCCAAAGACCGCTATGCCTATGTGGAAAAACCCGTATCAGAGCTTGGGTTTTCTCTAAAGCGTTTCTCTGCAATCGATGGACGAACGCTCACGGCTCCACAAATTGAAAAAATACTTGACCCCGCGTTTTTTAATTATACTGGAACTTTCGCAGATTTAGGAACCATAGGTTGTAGTCTCAGTCATATTGGCGCTTGGCAGGACTTTGTTAAAAGCGACTATGATTATGCTTTAATTTTTGAAGACGATGTTAGTTTCAATCCGAAAGTTCTTCGTGAAGTCGTTTTATCTCTACTTGCAAAACCGGCATCCTGGGATCTTGTGAATTTTCAAGTTGGGCATCGAGGCTTTGCTGTTATGACACGAACTTTACCTAAAGGACATCACATGGCTCAATATTTAACTAAAATAACCAATGCTGGTGGCTACCTTCTAAAACGTAGCACCGCAATTAAGTTATTAAAAAAATCATTACCCATAAAAATGCCTATCGATCATTACTTTCTAAGAAGCTGGGAGCATGGCTTTAAAGTGAGTGGCGTAGAACCGAGGCTGGTTTTTCAAACCCATGGGACATCCGATATCAACAAACCTGTGATGTTTATGGCGTCAAAAGGTGGTATTAGACCATCCTTTTGGCAATTTATTTGTCATGAAACATATAAATTACAGACCTATGCTTTTTGGTTTTTTGATAACTTTCAACACTATATAATCGATCTCTGGGTAACGGTTTGGCTTTGAAAATAATTTTTTAGCCGCTATACTGATAAGGTATTTATTTGAGGTATTCATGATTATTTATTTATACAGGCTAATGTACCCGCTTGGCTTGTTACTATCAATCCCCATTTTACTGAGACGCGTGTTCTATCATCTACGTACTTCGCTGCCCATCTTGCATTGGCTGGGATACTTCCCACATATACCTTCAAGATATACCAAAACGCGTCTATGGATGCATGCAGCTAGTGTTGGTGAAGCAAGGTCGATCGCCCCTTTGATCAAAATACTTTCCGCTAATGATGACCTAGATATTGTGATTACGGTGCAAAACGCACAAGCCTATCAAATGTTGGTTAAGCAGTATAAGGGGTATGATCGTCTATATATTGCATTCTTTCCACTTGATCTCTTTTTTTCTTCACACTATGCTTGGCAACAGATCAATCCTGATCTTATGATGCTGGTTGATAGTGAGCTTTGGCCTGAACACCTTCAGCAAGCAAAAAACCGCCAAATACCAGTATGGCTTCTTAATCAGCGCCATTCTCAAAAAACATATCGGCGTCTTAGACAATTTCCTATTGCATTTCATTTTCTTTATGGTTATCCGTCTATGGTTTGGTGTAGCTCAAAACGTGACTACCAACATCTACAAATCATGGGCATCCAGCCAACAAAGTGTCGCTATCGTGGAAACCTAAAATGCACACTACCGCAACGCGTCTTTACTAAGACCGATAAGATACAGCTACAACGCAGTATTGGCTTTGTTTCAGATGATGATAAAATGCCCTTGACTCTCATAGCCGCATCATCATGGCCTGGTGAAGAACAGATCCTGATCCGCTGCTTACAAAGGTGCTTGCAACATAATATTGATGCCAAGCTGATCATTGTCCCGCGCCACCCATCTTCAGCATATGATATTGAAAATAATGTAAAAAAAACAAATATAAAATATCAGATTCGCAGTCAGCAGCCACAAGACAACCAGGACAACCGTATTTATATCGTTGATACAATTGGCGAGTTATGTGACTTCTATCAAATTAGCGATATCGCTTTCATTGGCAAGAGCACAAAACACTATCATGGTGGCCAAAATCCAGTAGAAGCTACAGGGTATCAATGCGCAGTCGTTTACGGGCCAAATATGCAACATTTTCAAGATATTAGTGATGAAATGCTATTGGAAAATGCCAGCGCGCAAGGTCTGACCTGTGAGGATATTGAAGAACATATCTTCCATTTGGCGATCTCTGCATCGTCAAGACAAATACAGATTCAAACGGCGACTCACTGGCTCGAACAGCAATCTAGGTGCACGAGCCAAATTTTAGATGAAATACAAGTGCTATTAGATCTTAATACAATTAGTCACAACTACCCCCTTGAGGCATAGCCATGATTGTATTATGATCAAATTGTTCTATTGTTGGTTTTTATTTGTATGTCATCACTTCTCACGCGTTTTTTACTGTTTCTTTTTGTAGCTTCGACTCCCTATCTACAAGCTGCGCCAAACTGTCCTTTCGGTCCATCACATGAAGTTGCTATCCAAAATGGCAACTGGGAGAGTGTATCTATACAAAGTGCTATCCATACTATTTTGTGGCAAAAAGGTTTTGGGTGCCAAACAAAAAGCGTTCATCTTGAAGCGTCGCTTCATTCGCTGCTTAACCAAGAAGTTGACTATCTCTTTGAAACTTGGGCCAGTGAACTTGGTGAAGCCTGGACTCAAGCACTTGACAATAACCGTGTTGTTATTTTGGATACCAATTTTCAGGCAACATCTGGCTGGTATGTTCCAAGCTACATGGTCAGTCGCTATAGCAATATTACCCACTATGGAAAACTCAAAAGCACGCTTGCAAACGATATGGATAACCAAAAACCGATCACGATATATCTAGGTGTCGATTCCTGGGAATCCACAAAAACCAACCTTGCGCTTATCAAGACTTTGGATCTAGAGACACTGACTACACCGGTTATGGCAAAGGATATTCACGATTATGAAAATCAAATCATGAAAGCCATTCTACTTAAGCAAGACTTTTTATTTTACAGCTGGACGCCCTCTTCTATCACGTCAGTTTATAACCTTGTTCGACTAGAAGACCTATCAAAATCCGCTCTCCCTCTATTCTTCCGCCAGCCATATCCTGTTTATATTACTGTATCCAAAAAGTTCCATACCGCGTCCCCAGATATCTCTCGTATTATCGCTAGATTATCCATCCCTGAGGAGATCGTAAGCGACATGGTAGCCAAACAGTTGAAATTTGGCTGGAACCCTACGCAGACGGCTCGCCACTTTTATAAGCACTATGCTTCATACTGGCAAAAAGAATGGGCGCTATCTAGCGAAGTCAAGGATAGGCTAAGCCAAATTGAGGACTAAAGGTTAGTCATGTTTAGCTATTTTACCAACAATAGGACTTGATATTGCTAAAAACAACACCACATCATTTCCGTCCTTAAAATCTTTTTAGCTATGTATACCGATTATGCATCTCGACATATTAATGAAACCAACACCGTTAAAAGTAAGCGTCACTTTTTACTGGGTGTACTTCTATTCGCTGTGCTTTCTGCGGGATACTATCTGCATTCAAAAGGCTATATCGTATCTACAAAACAACATCTAAGCCAATACATTGATGAGGCGCGCACTATCATTTTTCCAAAAGTTAGCCATCCAGATATTTTGCGTACTATGCATTCGACTGCATTACCCAAACAAGGCTATAGCTTGGAGACAGACTGTTTGTCTAAAAACGCGAGCACAGAGGCCACTAACCTACTTAAAAAAAGCGGGATAGAATATAGTAAAAGCACTTATCACTCTCCGAGTAAAAGATGTCATATTGTAAAGATTCTCAACCAATCGATACATAAGCTATTTTCTGCACGTAATACTTTAAAAAAACAAAATATATCTTCAACTATTTACTTAATGAGGTAATTTTATGCAACAATCGAATAACCAAAGGGTCCGCAGTACCACCATACTGACTGTACGTAAAAATGGAACCGTAACAATGGGTGGCGATGGCCAAGTGTCTCTCGGACAAACCGTCATGAAAGGAAACGCAAAAAAAGTTCGTCTCTTGTACAACGACCAGGTCTTGGCTGGTTTTGCAGGTGCAACTGCAGATGCTTTTACGCTCTTTGAGCGCTTTGAAAAAAAACTTGAGCAATACCAGGGCAACCTTTCACGCTCAGCCGTTGAACTTGCAAAAGACTGGCGTACCGATAAAGTCTTAAGAAGACTCGAAGCGCTTATGATTGTTGCAAATCACGAAAGCGTATTACTGGTTAGTGGTAATGGAGATGTTATCGAACCAGAGAACCATATCATGGCTATTGGTTCTGGAGGTGACTATGCGAAAGCTGCTGCCTGTGCATTGTACGCACATACAGACTTATCCTCTCGTGATATCGTTGAATATGGATTAAATATTGCTGCAGATATATGCGTTTATACGAACCATAATCTATGCATACTTGAGCTTACACAAGAAAACAACTAAGGAAAGAATATGACAACATCACATACATATGCTCAGAATGATTTTCTGATGCCAGAAACCCCAACCCCGCAAGAGATAGTTAAAATTTTAGACCAGGATGTCGTTGGTCAGCATGAAGCTAAAAGAGCTGTTGCTATCGCGCTTCGTAATCGATGGCGACGATTACGTGTTAACGTGCTGAAAGATGAAATATCACCCAAAAATATCCTTATGATTGGCCCAACTGGTGTCGGGAAAACCGAAATAGCTCGCCGTATTGCTAATATAGTTAAAGCACCATTTGTTAAAGTTGAAGCCACCAAATTTACAGAAGTTGGATATGTTGGGCGGGATGTTGATTCTATTATCCGTGACTTGGTAACCATTGCGATTAAAACCGTTCGCGAACAAGCCATAGCAGATGTACAAGAGCAGTCTAAGCTTAATGCGGAGGAAATTATTTTAGACGCACTACATAAAAAAGAGGACACAGAAGCTGATGATAAAATACATCACTCTGAGGCTAGGGAGGCTTATAGGAAAAAGCTTCGTACCGGGGATCTTGACGAACGAATTATTGATATCGAAACACGGCATAATGCTGTTGGTGTTGAAATTATGGTGCCACAAGGTATGGAGGACATCTCGAGCCAGCTGCAAAATATCTTCGACAATATTCCTGAAAAAGGCAAAAGTCGCAAAATGGCCATCAAGGATGCAAGATCGATTTTAGCGCATGATGAGGCACAACAACTGATTAATGAAGATCAAATACGACGTATCGCCATCCAATACGTTGAGGAAAATGGCATTGTCTTTATTGATGAAATTGATAAAGTCGTTAAAAGCTCTGGACATAGTGGCGACGTATCACGCGAGGGCGTTCAGCGTGATTTGCTACCACTGATTGAAGGCTGTAGCATCCAAACGAAGTATGGGTCAATTAAAACCGACCATATTTTATTTATCGCCTCTGGAGCGTTCATGGGCGTTAAGCCATCTGATATGATCTCTGAACTACAGGGAAGACTCCCTATTCGTGTGCAACTCAAACCATTATCCTGTGATGATTTCGTTCGTATATTGACCGAGCCACGCGCCTCACTTATTAAGCAGTATGCTGCTTTACTTGAAACGGAAGGTGTTAAGTTGTCCTTCAGCGAAGATGGCATCGCATCATTAGCTCAGATTGCGTATAGACTCAATGAAAAGAGCGATAACATTGGTGCGAGAAGACTACACACTATCATGGAAAAACTGCTTGAAAATTTATCTTTTTCTGCGTCTGATAATCCAAACACAACGTGCCTTATCGATCAGCAATACGTCCAAGAATATATCGGATCACTCGCAGCAGAAGAAGATATCGAGAAATGGATACTTTAGACTTTACTAAAAGCTATTGCAATTAACAACTTTTTACGATACAATAGCATTTCATCGCGGGGTAGAGCAGTATGGTAGCTCGTCGGGCTCATAACCCGAAGGTCGTAGGTTCAAATCCTACCCCCGCAACCATTTTATAGGGGCCAAAAGGCTCTTTTTTTTGCAAAGATGTTGGTATGAGAGTTTTTGAAGACATGCAGAATTACCTTAAAGAGTGTGTAGCCACGTGTGATGGCCTTACCCTATATGGCTGCGAGTTAAATCCAGGTCCGAAAACGCATACTCTACGTATTTTTATAGAGTCGATAGATCCTTCTGTTGGGATTAATGCCGACGACTGTCACCGAGTTGGCCAGCAGATTCGTGACCAATCCGCTGTTTCTTTTCCATCTATCTTGAACTACACCATTGAGGTTTCTTCACCCGGGCTTGATCGCATCCTTTTCTCTATCAAGCACTGTGAGCAGCACATTGGTAAACGTGTTAAATGTCGTTGTAGAAGAGCGATAGAAGGCCGAAAAAATTATAAAGCAAAGTTGCACGCCGTGCAGGACGGTAAAGTCACTTTGGAACTTGAAGACAGCCTACATGTTATTGATTGGATTGACATTGATAAAATCCGCGTGATTTATGAACCAGAGAACAAACTATGAGTAAAGACATTAAAGTATTTCTAGATTATCTTAGTAGCCAAACAGGGTTGCCCATCGACCAGGTCTCTCGCGAGACTGAGGAGTCACTTGCTGGGGTTGTTGAGAAAAAATATCCCGAAGGAACACGTATCTCTGTCCAAATCGATGAAGATCACGGCACACTTGAAATCTACCGGGTCTGGACTATCGTGCAAGATGGTGATAACGACTTAGATCCTGCAATTAACATGACACTAACAGACGCACTATCTCTAAGTCCTGAGGCAGCTGTTGGCGAAGAGATCTTCGAATCACTGCCTGTTGAAAACCTTGGGAGAATCGTTGCGGCCCAAGCTAAGCAACACATTTATAAAATCATTCGAGATGGTCAAAACCAAAAACACCGAGAACGATTTTCGGATCGTGTTGGCGAGGTAATCAATGGTAAGGTTAAGCGCGTCACACGTGACTACTTATTAGTAGAGCTTGGAGAAAATGCAGACGGTATTATATACAAATCGCACATCATTCCTCGCGAAGTTTACAGAGTTGATGATAAAATAAAAGCAGAAATTATCAATGCGGCACCAGAATACCGAAACGCTGTTTGTGAGTTGAGTAGGACATCCAATGGATTTATCGAACGAGAGTTTCATACTGAAGTCCCAGAAATTAGTGAAGGCAGTATAGAAATAAAGGCCGTTGCTAGAGACCCAGGGTCACGCGCTAAAATAGCTGTAAAAAGTAACGATCGACGAGTAGATCCGATTGGTGCATGCATAGGAATGAGAGGAACACGAGTCCAAGCGGTCTCTAATGAATTAAATGGCGAGCGTATAGATGTCATTTTATGGGATGATGACCTTGTAAAAATGGTTATTCATGCCCTATCACCTGGTGAAGTTAGCAAAATCACAATGAATGAGGAAGAGAAGTCCATGGATCTTCTGGTGGAAAAGGATCAGCTTGCACAAATTATTGGCCGTAATGGTCAAAACATCCGCTTGGCAAGCGATCTAGTCGGTTGGAAACTTAATATCATCAAGTCAGACAATACAGGTGAGACAACCCAAAGCCTATCCCCGCTAGAGGTTCTTTGTCATGAACTTGATATCGATGCCGAAATTGCAGAGATCTTGATAAGTAAAGGCTACACAAATTGCAATATGTTGAGCCAAGCGAGTGTAGAAGCGCTTGCAGAAATTGACGAGTTCGATGAAGATATAGCCGAAGCACTCCATTCCAGAGCTATTTCCTCGGTGCTTAAAGCCACGCTTACTGATGATGATCAGGAGCAATATACACTCACTGGGTTTGGGGAATTCCTCACAATTGAACACGCAAAAAAGCTACATGACGCTGAAATCAAGACTCAGGATGATTTAGCCGAGCTAGCCATTGATGAACTACAAGCCATCATTGATATCCAAGACGATGATGCATCTAAATTGATTATGCTCGCAAGAAAGCCCTGGTTTGAGGATAGCGATGCTAACGATACCAACGGAGACAAGCATTGACAACACAAAAAGACAAAACCACCATTTCTGACCTGGCTAAGTTGACGCGACTTCCTATCGGGCAGCTCAAAAAGATTCTCTCGGCAGCTGGCATTGAAGTCGAATCTGATGCGATGATATTATCTGAAAAAGCACGATCTGTCATACTCGGACACTTAAACCCACCCAAAAGTCGTATCAAACTAGGGCTCAAAAAGAAAGACGCACCAAGCACAGTAAGCAGCCCACTACACACGGGTAGTAAAATCATATCACTTGATAAAAAATTCCGATCTAAAACGGCAAGCGCCGCCCCAGCTAAACCGAAACCGCCTGTAGAAACTGCGCCTAAGGCAAAAGCTTTGTCGGTTGAGGAAGTTCTTGCCTCACGTGCTGCGAGCGCAACCAAAAAGCCAACCGCACCTGCTTCTCCGCAACCGAAAAGTAATAGTCCTTTATCTGAGGACCCGCCTAAGAAGGTAAAGCTTCCGAGCTCTATGTCTATAGAAGATCTATCAAAAATCATTTCTAAGCAGGCCACTGATATCGTTAAGGTGTTTTTTGACCTAGGAGAGATGGTAACAGTCAATCAGATCATTACTTTTGAGCAAGCAGAGATAGCACTGGATGCTTTTAACATCACTGCTGAGCTGGAGAGTAATACGCAGAAAACAACGTCGTCCTCTAGCTCATTAGATGATGAGGATGATCAAGCCACTGATCTAAAACCACGCGCTCCTATTGTTACGATTATGGGGCACGTTGATCATGGTAAAACATCCCTACTGGATTATATCAGAAAAAGCGAGGTCGCAGCCAAGGAGGCAGGTGGGATAACTCAGCATATTGGTGCTTACCAGGTCAAAACCGGCCATGGTCTTGTGACATTTTTGGATACGCCTGGACACGAAGCCTTTACATCCATGCGGTCCCGAGGTGCTCAGATAACCGATATTGCCGTTATCGTAGTTGCTGCAAATGATGGCGTAATGCCACAGACCGTCGAGGCGATACAGCATGCAAAAGCAGCTGACGTCCCTATCATAGTGGCGGTTAATAAAATGGATAAGGAAGATGCGGATCCTGAAAAAATTAGAACTGAGCTAAGCAAACATGACGTCATTACTGAAGAATGGGGTGGCGATGTCATTTTTCAAAATATTTCTGCCAAAACCGGCCAGAATATCAGCGCGCTTCTTGATAGCATTAGTCTTCAAGCGGAAATGATGGAATTGAAGGCCAATGTATTGGGTCGAGCCAAGGGTAGAATTGTCGAGGCAAGACTTGATAAAGGATTAGGCCCTACAGCGACTATTCTTGTTTCTTCGGGGGTGTTCAAAAAAGGCGATATTGTATTAGCCGGAGAGCAATTTGGTAGGATTAGGACTATGCGTGACGCAACAGGCACGCAAAAAAAATTAGCATCTCCATCCGAGCCTGTCGAGATAACGGGTCTTTCTGGAACCCCTAAAGCTGGTGACCAAGTTATTAATCTTGTAAATGAAAAGCAGGCACGCGAATTGGCACTTTCTAGGCAGGATGAAAGTAGAAAAAACCAAGCACAGCGTCATGCTGCTGCACTAACAGAATCACTTTTTCAGAAAAAAGGCGATTCAGATATCATTCCTTTTATCATCAAAGCAGATGTTCATGGATCTTTAGAGGCTTTAAACGATAGTGTCTCAAAGTGTAAAAAAGAAGACCCTCCTGTTAATACACAGATTGTCTCAAGCAATGTCGGTGGTATAACTTGCTCTGACATTCATTTGGCCAAAGCCTCATCAGCTACGATACTTGCATTTAACGTGCGGGCTGATAGTGCTGCAAAGAAGCTACAAATTTCTGAGAACGTCGCTATTCATTATTTTAGCATCATTTATGACGTATTAGATTTTGTAAACGATTGCATCGAGGGTAAGGCGAAACCTAAGGTTGTTGAAGTTATTCACGGCTCTGCTTTTGTGAAAGAAGTATTTCGGTCTTCGAAATTTGGCACCATCTCTGGATGTGAGGTCGAAGACGGCATTATGAAACGGAATGCACTTGCCCGGGTGATTCGTGATCAAAAAGTTATTTTCCAGGGCAAGATTGAATCGCTTCGCCGTTTCTCTGAAACGGCCAACGAAGTTAAATCCGGACTTGAGTGCGGTATTGGAATCAAAGGATACAGTGATATCAAGGTTCAGGATGTGATTGAAGCTTATTCTTTAGAAGATAATCACTAAGTTTAATACGACTGGAGCATGACATGGCTCATCTTAGAGACGTCAGAATGGCAAGCTTACTAAAGAAGGTTGCGGTAGATTATTTCGTCATGCACAGTTATGATCCCGTTGTTATTGTCGATGCACAGATGATTGATAAGCGCACTCTTCACCTTTACTATATGCCTCGGGATATGAGTAAACATACACTTGCCTCTCTAGAAGAACTTCATCAAAAAGTATTAAAACAAATACCCTCGCTACGTCACCATATGGCTAAGAATACCGCTCTTAAAGCAATTCCAACGATTTATTTAAAACTTTCTCTTCATGACTAACGCATTTTCTGATCTTGACCGTTCAGGATTTTTATTAATAGATAAACCACAAGGCCTTACCTCTGCTGCTGTTGTTGCTATGGTGAAGAAACGCTATCATATTAAAACAGGCCATACTGGCACTTTAGATCCCCTAGCCACTGGCATGCTGGTATTGTGCTTGGGACAAGCGAGTAAGTTTTCGCAGTATAATCTGAATGCGGATAAGCGCTACCGTGTCGCCATTGAACTGGGTTATGAGACAGACACCTGTGATACAACTGGCAAAGTTCTTCAATATGGGCCCACCAATAAACTTGATACTGCAACAATATCATCTCTCTTGCATGGTGCATTTTTTGGCAAAATTACACAGGTCCCTCCTATCTATTCAGCTTTAAAGTATCATGGTAAACCTTACTACTACTATGCAAGGAAAGGCATGGATATCCCTATAAAAAAACGCCAAGTATCGATCTACCAGTATCAAAATATAACCTATGATAGTGGCGTTATACAATTTGTTGTTGACTGTAGTTCAGGCACATACATACGATCACTGGCGCGCGATATAGGGAGGTTGACAGATAACTACGCCACTATGAGCCAGTTACAGCGTATACATGTAGCGCCGTGGCGTACAGAGAAAACACTTCAGTTGGACAGTTTGCCAGATAAGTCTGAACTACATGCATACCTACAGCCCATTGACTCTGTATTACACGAATACCCCTCACTACCTATTCAACTTGAGCAGTTATCTATGCTACAAAATGGTGTTAGGATTACTACTAAGTGTACAGGCACAACATCTGGTATTCATAAAATATATCTTGGCAACGATTTTTATGGTCTTGTGCGCATTGAGCATGGCTTTATACAGCCTGTTAAAGTTCTCAGGTAGGTTGTAAGCACGGTCTTCAACCGACTATCGCACGCTAATAATATCCTATAGACCTGTTATTGTTTACTTTATTTACTAACAATACTTGTATTATCCACCAACTGGCTCCCTATTGTGACATTCCATGCAGACGGCGTACACATTGGAAGGAAAAAATATTTATTAGAATTCAGCATCTTGCCTCCTTTACTCCATGAGAGCTAGCCGCCTCGTCATCTTGTGTATCGTATCAACAGTTGTTAGCCTAAATCACTATTTTATATTCAAAGATACCCGCGTTAACGGTCTAATAATTATCGTTTTACCAGGTCGAAGTGGGTGAAGATGGCGGGGATGGTGTGGGCGAAGATTCAAGAGAGGAGGCAGCGGACGAAGATATTGACGATGTGGCAGGTGTGGGAGAAGATGAAGTTGCAGGAGAGGTATGAAAGAAATGAGGTAATGAAACTGATGCGTCTTGATTTGGTACGCTAGCCCCATTGAAAACTTCACAGATCGCAAAATTCAAATAAATCTTATATCGGGAAGCAACCTTTTTTAGGACCCCATCTGAGCGCATTTGAGGCCCTCTTTTTGTATCCTCAAAACTATTTACTAGCATACGCCCTAACACGTATTCTAGTTTGTTATCGAAGCTCTTATCGTTTATGGCACCACTAAGCCCTTCATAAATATTCTCTTTGCTTAGTGAGCTCGCATCGCTTGCATCTTCGCTGGCTATATCATCTATTATTTCTTTTAAAGCCGATTGCATGCA
>CESW01013312.1_pt1 | contig 13359 bp, 11 predicted proteins | sample 531171 | NCBI WGS metagenome assembly CESW01 (sample SAMEA2621859, study PRJEB7988) | marine metagenome | biome: marine biome (ENVO:00000447); feature: surface water layer (ENVO:00002042); material: "saline water (ENVO:00002010), including plankton (ENVO:xxxxxxxx)" | depth 5 m
ACGTTGTCGAATGCCAGTGTAGGGGCATTTGACAAGGGTCGAGAGCGCGCGTTTGGCAGGGACTGAATGCCTGGTTGGGCCTTCATGAAAGCCAAAATTCTCGCCATGGAGGCCTCCGCTTTCTGCACAAGAGAGGTCACCCATCCCACGGATGCGAATGGCCAAGTCAAGAGGTTGACGTAAAACACAAATTGAAAGATGTGTCCAAGCTCGAGGTGACCTGAGGCCACGCGATGGCCGCCCACATATACCGTCAGAATCGTACTTAGTCCCACGAGAAGGACGATGAGCGGCATGAACATGGCCTCGACTTTGACGAGATCCAGCACCCGCATTTTGTAGATGTCAGTTTCGACATCGAACCTTGCCGCTGCCGCACTTTCACGATGAAAGCTTTTGAGGACACGCATGCCCGCAATGTGCTGTTGGACAAAACTGGAGACAGCGCTCTGTGCTTGTTGTTTGGAATCACTTTTCCGGTGGATACTTGCAGAAATGAAATAGATTCCCGCAGACATCAAGGGGAGGGGGAGCAGGGCAAAAGCAGTCAATACAGGGTCGATGTACAACATGACAATTACGACGAGAGAGACCAAAACAATCAAGTTGAGGGAATACATGATTGCGGGACCGAGATACATCCTGACGTTGCTTACATCTTCGCTGATTCGATTCATCAAGTCCCCGGTGTCGTTCGACTTGTAAAACGTGGAGTCAAGCTTTTGGTAGTTGTCGTAGATGGCTGCTTTCAAATCATATTCGACCAAGCGACTCATCACGATGATGGTTTGCCGTGTCAGGAATGAAAACATCCCTTTGATGAGATACGCCAGAAGAAAGAGTCCCGCTTGTGCCAATCCAATCCAAACCACCAAGTCCAAAACATCTTGCCTTGAGGACGCTTCACGTCCGGGGACGAGGCTTGACCCAAACGCCTCGATCAGCCATTGCAAGTTGTTGGGAACTCGAACTTGGCTTGACGGCAAATCAGCGAATGGAACCCCATTGTCCAATGGAACGAGAAAATCTTGGTTGGCGTCATTCAGCGCATTCACACCCTCTCCAATCATGGACGGTGCCCAGACAGCAAAGACGTTGGTCAACAAGATGAACACCACTCCCAGGAACAACCGGCTCCGGTAATTCCAAATCATTGGGTTGAGCGTCAACAGGGATTTCATCTTCGTGCGGCTTCGCGTCAGAACGCAAAGTTCCACGAAACCGATGGCAAAATCGGGAAAAGACTCACTTGTTTGGCTTGAATGTCCAATGTGCCTTCCAACAAATCTCCTTCATTGTCGAAAAAGAGGAAGTAGGGGTTTGCTCTGTTGTAGATGTTGTAGATGCTAAACACCCAACGGCGGTCCACCTTTCGGTCGGTGTCATTCTTTTTGGGGAAGAAGGTGGCACTGATATCTGCCCGGTGGTAGGGAATCATGCGATAGCCATTCCGAGTGCCATACACATCGGTGACAAAGCCTTCGAGGAAGTAACGCTGTACAGGTAAGGTCAAGGTGTTTCCAGTAGCGTACACGAAGATGGCGCCGAAGTTCCAACGTTTGCTGGGAGTCCAGTCTACAACGACACTGAGGTCGTGTCTGCGGTCAAATTTGGCGGGGAAGGGGTCTCCGTTGTTCAAATCCTCGAAGACACGGTCTGTTTTACTCCACGTGTATCCCACCCAGCCGTTGAGCTTTCCAAACTTTCGTTTGGCAAACAATTCCGCACCGTAGGAGGAACCTTGGCCGAACACCAAGTTGTTGTCTGGGTTCGTGCCAATGTTTTCATCGGGGCGTGTGTTTTCGGCGTATTCTACCAAGTTTTGAAGGTCCTTGTGATACAATTCAATCGAGCATTCCCACTCTCTTTGGGAACCTAAGTCGACGAAATAACCGGCGTTGATCTGTCGGCCTCGTTGTGGCGGAACCAGATCAGAACTGGGCACCCACACATCCGTCGGGGTTGTTGTTGCAGACAAAGAAGCGAGGTGAACGTATTGGTAGTTGATGGACCAGCCCGCTTTCATGCTGCTTCTCGGACCCGTCTTCAGTCGAGCGCTGAGTCGAGGCTCCCAACCGCCATACTGCTGAACAGTTTCTCTTGTGGAATAGGTGACGGTATCTGCAGGACTGAGCAGATTTTCTCCGGGAATGATTCTCGTGAAAGGACCCACGTGTCGAAAGTCACTGTATCGAACCCCGCCTTTGACCTTCAAGGCATCCGTGACATCAACAATGTCTTCGAGATAGATGCCACTCTCGTGGCTGTATGCTACGGTGGCTTCTCCAAAGTCAAATTCTGTATCGCCTTGAGTGAAGAAGAAGGAGGTGGGAACAAACTCGTGAAAAATGTGGTCTACGCCCCCCCGGACTTCGTGGCGTAGATTGGGATACCAATTGAGTTGAGCTTTTTGGGTCCAATCCACGACCCCAGACTCAAATCCAAATTGGAAGTCATCCTGCCCAGACTCAAACGCAAAGTCGTAGTTGGTGTAGGAGGCATTGACATTGAGAAACAACTTGTCAGTGACGACGTGATTCCACCGTGATGAGACCATGGCATTGCCCCACGGGATAGATGCCCCGAATCCTGCGTCAGCACTGTTGAAGCTGAACACATCTCTGCCAAAATAGCCCGATATGAAAATCTCGTCTTTGCTAGAAAATCTGTGGTTGTATTTCGCATTGACGTCGTAAAAGAAATATCCCGATCCTGCGGCTTGGGTGGAATTCACAAAGGGGCGAGATAAAATGTCGATGTAGGTGCGTCGACCGGAAACGATGAAACTTGATGTCCCCTTCTTGACGGGCCCCTCCAGCGTCAACCTTGAACTGATTAATCCGATGCCTCCATTGGCTTTGAATTCGTTTCGATTGCCTTCTTTCAGTCCGAGATCAATCACACTTGACACACGTCCCCCAAATCTTGCGGGCATGCTTCCTTTGTAGACTTCCACGGAGGAAATCGCATCCGCGTTAAACACGCTGAAAAATCCGAACAGATGGCTGGCGTTGTAAATCGCCGCATTGTCGAGCAGGACGAGATTTTGATCAGGTCCCCCGCCGCGAACGTAAAAACCACTGTTGCCTTCACCTGCAGATTGAATCCCGGGCAACATTTGAATGGCTTTCAGGACATCGACTTCACCCATCAATGCTGGGAGGCGTTGGATGGTGGCCATGGACACTTCGGCTTTGCCCAAGTTTGCGCTTTCCGTATTTTGACGAGCGCTTCCAACAACCTCAGCCGCACCTACGGAGACGGTTTGAGGCGACATGGCCACATTCCATTCAACGTTGGCATCTCCCTTCACAGAGGTTGTAACAGGGGCATAGCCAATGAAAGTGCATTGCAATTCGGTTGGACGACTAGGCAGGGTGAGGCTGAAAAAACCGTAGATGTTGGTGGATACACCTTTGGCCTGAGTGACATCCATGACGTTGGCTCCAAGAATGTATTCCCCGGTGTTGACATCTGTGACGCGCCCACTGATTGTGAAGGTTTGAGCCCATCCATGAGACATGGCCAAGAAGCACGTGACAAGCACCCATGCTTGATGAAAACTGACTTGAAATTGTGGATGCGATGTCATGGTCAAATGAGGGGCGCAAATGTACCCCATGTAACTTGGCCCTGAGTGGAAAACAAATGCAAATCTCTGAGGTTCGCTGCATGGGTCATGTTTGTGACTTTGGTCTTGGGATGCGACGATCATACTTCGTTGGAAGACCCGCGCGTATTCCGTTACAATGAAAGCGCTGCAATCACGAGTCTGGACCCGGCAGCTGCGCGCAGTTTGGAGCACATGTGGCTGGTCGATCAGTTGTATGATGGGTTGGTTGAGTTGGGACCAAATCTTTCTGTATTGCCTTGTTTGGCAAAGTCATGGATGTTTGACGAGAGCACGCTGACGTACCAATTTCACTTGAGGTCGAATGCATTTTTTACGACTGGCCGTTTGGTTGATGCAGACGATGTGGTTTTTTCCTTCGAACGCCTTCGTGACCCGGCGGTCATTTCATCTGGCGGATGGATTTTAGATGCCGTGGCTCCAAATGGAATCGTTGCTGTGAATGACAGTACAGTCGAGATGACATTGAAAGAGCCGTATCCTCCTTTTTTGGGATTGTTGACCACGGCATATGGCAGCGTTGTTGATCGGAAAGCAGCGTCTCTGGAGGGGTACTCCTTGAGAGATAGTCCTGCGGGCTCAGGCCCCTTCGAGCTGGCTTGGTGGATGTCCGATGCCGGTCTTGTTCTTCATCGCCATGAAGGCTATTGGGAAAGGGATTCGTCAGGAAATAAATTGCCTTATCTCGATGCTGTACATGTGGACGTTGTACAGGACATGGGAGCAGAGTTTTTGGGGCTTCGTCAAGGCCGTTACGATTTCATCAGCGGACTCCATCCAGCATACATGGAGACGCTTTTGGATGAGAGTGGTTTGCTCCGTCAAGAATTTGAAGATGAGCTTATTCACCACCACATTCCATTCTTGAAAACCGATTATCTCGGGGTGGTTTTGGATGGCACAACAACTCCTGAAGCGCTGCGAAAATCGAGTGTTAGGCGGGCCATGAGCTTGGCATTGGATCGGCGAGGTTTGGCGCAGCACCTCCGGAGGAATTCAGTGACCGCAACAGATCATTTTGTTCCACCTACGATGCTGGGAAAACAAGCTGTTCAGGCCGTGACACAAAATGTAGTTCGTGCACGAGAAATACTCGCAGAGGCGGGATATCCGAAGGGGCAAGGTGTCGGAGAAATTGTCCTGAGCACAACGTCCGATTACGTAGACATGTGCGCTGCTTTTCAGCACGATTGGGCTGCCTTGGGCTTGGATGTAAAGGTGGATGTCGTTCCTGCCTCCGTGCACCGTGAACGCGTGGCTCAAGGGGAAACGGCCATGTTTTACAAGTCCTGGCTGGCGGATCATGCCGATGCGGAGAATTTCTTGGGGTTGTTTACAGAGGCCAATTTTAGCCCTGGCGGTCCCAACTATACTCATTATACGAATCGCAAGTTCGAACTTGGATTTGATCGTGCGCTTCTCAGTGCAGCCCGTCCAGAGGCGAGATTGAAGGAGTATCAGATTCTCGATGAGATGATTCACAGAGACATGCCGGTGATTCCCTTGTTTCACGATCAAGTCACGCATTTTGTATCCCATCGCATTGAGGGCTGGCAGATTCATCCTGTCAACAGGTTAGATCTCCGTCGCGTGAAAAAGCGCTGACCGCTTCAAAACAACAGGTCTGTGAACAAGTCTCGATGCCAGTCGTGCTCGAGTTCATGTACCTTGGGCACTGCGCCCTGTGATTTCGCCATGCTTAAAATTGACAGCCATACCCACATCCTGCCGCGCGTCATGCCCAAGTGGTCGGAAAAATTCGGGTATGGTGGATTCATTCATCTCGAAGTCAGTCGCCCCGGCTTCGCCAACATGATGCGCGACGATCACTTTTTTAGAGAAATTGCGTCCAATTGTTGGGATGCCGAGGAGCGCATTGAGGAGTACGGCAGGGCGGGAGTTCAAGTTCAGGTGATCAGTACGATTCCTGTGATGTTTTCTTATTGGTCCAAGGCAAAGCACGCTGCCGATTTGTCTCGATTTTTGAATGAACACATTGGTCAAATCGTTCAAGAATACCCTCGTCACTACGTGGGTCTTGCCACAGTCCCCTTGCAAGACCCTGATCTCGCCATACAAATTCTTGAGGAGGCGGCCGAGCAGGGGCACAGAGGCGTTCAAATTGGGTCCAACATCAACGGAGTAAACCTCGGAGATTCAAGCTTTTTCCCATTTTATCAGGCCTGCGAGCAATTTGACATGGCCCTTTTCATTCATCCTTGGGACATGATGGGCAAATCGGATATGGAGCGTTATTGGCTGCCGTGGCTTGTGGGTATGCCTGCTGAAACGAGTCGTGCAGCTTGTTCTATGATTTTTGCTGGTGTTTTTGACAAATTTCCTGCTCTTCGTGTCATGTATTCACACGCAGGTGGTTCATTCTTGCCCACTTTGGGACGAATCAAACATGGTCACGCATGTCGACCGGATTTGGTCGCCCTGGACAATCCTAAATCTCCCGACAAATACCTCGGGAAATTCTGGGTGGACAGCATCACGCATGACGAGCGACTGTTGAATTTCATTTTGGAGATGCAGGGGGCTGAAAAAATATGCATGGGTACCGATTATCCTTTTCCCCTTGGAGATCTCGAGTTTGGGACATTCATGGAAGACATGAATTTGGAGGAGGACCAGTTGGCGCAGCTTTTTTCGGGGGCGGCGTTGTCGTGGTTAGGGATGGATGCTTCATATTTTGAATGAGTTGCGTGTTTTGAAAGCATCTGCACAAGCACAAGAATCTTCTTCGTCGCCGTTTTGGCGACGGTTCTCTCGATCCGCATGGCCAAATGAACTCCCGCAGGGTGTGGGGGGAGATTGGGATGGATGGTCCTCTGTCCCTGACCTTCAACAGGATTGGGATGCAAAACACAAAGAAAGTGTGATGCTTGCATTGCAGGCGCAGTACACTCGTGCGGGGTTGAAGATGCCAGATAGTTGGCAGTCATTGCAATGCCACAATTGCCGTGTTGTGACTGTGGGACATCAGTTGGTTTTGGCAGGTGGACCAGCATTCTTCCATCACAAAATTTTGACTGCCATCCGAGTTGCCCGTGGATTGTCAAAAACATCTGGCCAACCCATTGTTCCCTTGTTTTGGATGGCCAGTGAGGATCACGATTGGAAGGAGATTTCATCTGTTCATGGCGTAAATCAAGCACACTCTTGGACGCCAAGACATTCGCACATTCCGCGTCCTGTGGGGCAACTCAGTCTCGATGGGCTTGGCGAGGTTCTTCAAGAATGGATGGCGGATGGCTTGAGTGACCAGATTGCAACGGATATGTGGACAGATTTTGAGGCATCCGTTGCTGCCGGGGAGTGTTTGTCGGGGTTGATGCGTCGATGGCTTCATCGTTGGTATGGTTCGGATGGACTGCTTGTTTTAGACCCTCAGGATGAAGACCTCAAAACATTGGGGGCATCCCTTTGGGCCAAAGAATTCGAAGGCCGAGGCGTACATGACGCACTGCATGGTAGTGCCGCTATGGATGGACCTGCGCTCGTGAGGGAAAACAACATTTTTTGGATGGACGAGGAGAGAGGACGAGTGGGTGTCGTTCGGGAAAAACATGGAGACGGATGGAAGGCGGGAGAGGTGGGTTTTGAGACGCCTGAGGAGGGATGGTTGTCATGGGCTGAGAAGCACGCGAGATCGTGCAGCCCTGGTGTCCTCCTTCGCCCCCTGTACCAAGAATTGCTCCTTCAAAGTGCAGCGGTGGTGGTGGGGCCAGGTGAATGGAATTACTGGATGCAGTTGCCACAGGCCTTTTCGAAGCACGGATTGTCCCTTCCAGCTTTGCGTCTGAGAGACCACGGGGTGGTGGTGTCTCAAGAGGCGCAACGTACGGGTTGGACATTGTCAAAAGGATGGCTGCCAAACGAAGTGTGGGATCGATGGGTGTTGGACCAATGGGTTGCGCAATTGGGGGATGATTTGGTTCATCACAAGTGCGCCCTGGACAAATGGAACCAAGACATTCAAGCTTGGTCTAGAGAGGTTTCACCGGGACTTCAGGGACCTGCTGGGGCGTTGGAAGCTGCAACAGCCAAGGCTTGGGGACAATGGATGGTCAAGCTTAGAAAATCGCTGAAGGGAACGAGAGCGAAGGAATGGTCATCCGCTCGAAAGGGGTGCGAAAGTTTGGTGCGCTCGGGATTGCCGCAGGATCGTTGGGCGAATTGGAACATACTGGCCGGCGATCGGGTGAATCTTTGGAAGGCGCAGTGGCTTTCTGAAACGAAAGATCTTCATGCCGTCGTTTGGGTTCTCGAAGAAATCGAGGAGTCAAAATTTCCACAGAACACAACATCTTCGACCTCAAATTAGGACGGCATTGAAGTGGCAGATAATTTTGGCCGCCTCATGACTAGTGAAATGGACCACCTCACACCAGCTCTCGATCAGCATGGTTTAAGCGCTTCTCCTCAATTGCCAAAGGGAATCAAGAACTATCTGATTGACATTGACGGCACCATCACCGAAGATGTTCCCAATGAGGAACCTGAGAGAATGGTGACATGTGAACCTTTTCCAGATGCGCTGGCCACCCTCAACAAATGGTATGATGAAGGCCATATTATCACGTTTTTTACCTCTCGTACCGATGAACATAGGCATGTGACAGAGGCATGGTTGGATCGTCACGGATTCAAATACCACGGGTTACTCATGGGCAAACCGAGGGGAGGCAATTACCATTGGGTAGACAATCACATTGTTCGGGCGACGCGTTACGAGGGGCACTTCACCGATTTGGTAAGAGAACAAAAAACCGTTGAGGTATTCAAAGACGTGTAAGCCGCATGATCACTTGTAGGCCTGCGCGTCCAAATGTCGTTGCAAAATCAAGCTAGCCGCGATGGAATCAATGCTGCCCTTGGCACGACGCTTTGACTTCTTCATTCCGCTTTGCAATTGAATTTGAGCCGCTTCTTTGGACGTGAATCCTTCGTCGACAAAATGGATTGCGACAGAAGGGAGAGCCTTGCTCAATTTGGACACTTCGCTTTCAATGAAGGCCGTGCTGTCGGTGGTGCCGCCAGTCATCAATTTGGGCTTACCGATAACCACGCCAACAAAAGCACTTTCGGAGTGCATCCTGAGTACCTCTTGAATCAGCGAGGAGGTGTCTACGGTGGAGTGAGGAGAGCAGGCAATTTGTAAATCGTCAGTGATCGCAATGCCTGTGCGCTTTTTGCCCACATCCAAGCCGAGTAGACGTCCCATGACTCGCAAGTTACAGCAAGGCGGAGTGCTACCTTCGCACCATGAATGAAATCGCTTTGAAGCAAAACATCGAGGCAGCTTGGGCGGATCGTTCCCGGATTCAGGACGATCAGGTTCGATCGGCTGTGGCACAAGTTTTGGCCCAGTTGGATCAGGGTACTTTGCGCGTCGCCCATCCTGAATCGGATGGTTCATGGACAGTCAACGAGTGGGTGAAGCAAGCGGTCTTGCTCAATTTCTTGATTCAGCCCATGGAGACCGTGGAAGTCGGACCCTTCGAGTTTCATGACAAGATGCCGCTGAAGCGGGGGTATGCTAAGGCTGGTGTTCGGGTGGTGCCTCATGCCGTGGTTCGATATGGCGCCCATGTGGCTCCAGATTGCATTTTGATGCCGTCTTACGTCAATCTTGGGGCTTATGTCGGAGAACGGACCATGGTTGATACCTGGGCAACCGTTGGTTCATGTGCGCAAATTGGTGCAGACGTTCATTTGAGTGGAGGTGTGGGAATTGGGGGTGTACTCGAGCCGCTTCAGGCGTCACCGGTCATCATTGAAGATGGTGCTTTCATTGGTTCCCGGTGCATTGTGGTGGAAGGAGTTCGCGTGGGCAAGGAAGCGGTTTTGGGGGCCAACGTGGTCCTAACTGCCAGTACACCGATTGTGGATTTGCGCGGTGAAACGCCAGTTGAAAAACGGGGCTTTGTTCCTCCGCGTGCCGTAGTCATTCCCGGAACGCGTCCAAAGACTTTTCCCGCGGGAACCTATCAAGTTCCGTGCGCATTGATCATCGGAGAACGCAAGCAAAGTACAGATCGTAAAACGTCTTTGAATGACGCACTGCGTCAACATGACGTCGCTGTTTGACTCTTTGCAATCCACCCTCTCCAGGAGACACCAAACGCGTTTGTGTGCTCCTCAGTTCAAAAAGCATGGAGCGGGTTCTTGGGAGTTGAGCACGCGGAATTCAATTTGGGGATGAAGTGTGGATAAATCTGCCCTGCATTGGAAGTGATTACGCGGCTTTGCTTGGCATCTTCGTCCAACCAAACTTTCCGCATTCATGCAATTCATCGTCTCGAGTAATCAGCTTCTTCGTCAACTCCAAACTTTGGGTGGCGTTCTGAGCAACAGCAATACGTTGCCCATTCTGGATCATTTTTTGTTTGAGTTGGCCCCCGGTGAGCTGTCGATGACAGCCTCAGATTTGGAAACGACGATGTCTTCCAAAATGGAGGTGCGTACGGAGGACAAGGGAGCAATCGCTGTCCCTGCCAAAATGTTGCTCGACATCCTGAAGGCATTCCCGGACATCCCTCTGACCATCAAAGTCGATGCCGCAACCCATGCAGTTGAATTGACAAGCGATGCCGGGAAGTATAAATTGACGGGTGCCAATGCGGATGAATTTCCACAAGCTCCAGCATTGGAAGGTGCCACCGGGGTAGATATGGGCTCAGGCACATTGGTTTCTGCCATCAATCGAACCTTGTTTGCGGCGGGAAGCGATGACTTGCGACCGGTCATGAGTGGCATCTTCTTCGAGTTGTACGCAGACAATGTGCGCTTCGTTGCCACGGATGCCCACCGCCTCGTCCGATATGCGAGAACCGACGCCTCGGCTCCTGAAACGGCCTCATTTATCGTCCCCAAGAAGCCTTTGACCTTGTTGAAGAATGCCGCCAGCGCAGCCGAATCAGTGAACATCTCTTTTACGGAGTCCAACGCTTGCTTCACGTTTGATGACGTGACCATCATGTGCCGTTTGATTGAGGGAAAGTATCCGAATTATGAGGCTGTCATTCCCAAAGACAATCCCAACCGCATGACCATCAACCGCAGTTTGTTTCTGCAGGCCATCCGACGTGCGGCCATTTTCGCCAACAAAACGACCCACCAGGTTCGTTTGCGCATTGCCGGGAGTGAATTGACTGTCAGTGCGGAAGATTTGGATTTTGCCAATGAGGCGACAGAACACCTCGCGTGCAGTTATCACGGAGAAGACATGGAGATTGGCTTCAACAGCAAATTTTTGGTGGACATGCTCAACAATTTGACTGCGGAGGAAGTCAATCTTGAACTCAGCGCACCCAATCGCGCGGGAATCATCCGTCCAAGTGAACCCGAAGAGCCTGGAGAAGACGTGCTGATGCTCGTCATGCCGGTGATGCTCAACAACTGATTCAGCTCACCGACGAAGGCCCAAAGTGAGGCGGGCGCGTGTTTGTGCTCGGGCCGGCATTTGCCTGGTCGGCAGACTCTTCTGAACGCTCGGCAGCCTCGCGGGCGCGCTGGGCCAAGGTGTCCGGATGCTCTGGGTGTGCCGCCATCCACCACTCTGGCAGAGGTCCATTGGGATCTTCTCTCTCGAACATGTAAGTGGGGTTTTTGGGGCCTTGTCGTCTGTATAGAATGGCGAGAAGGGTGCCAACCACAGCACCACTCAAATGACCTTCCCAGCTGACGTGGTCGTCAATGGGCAACATCCACCACACAATGCCGCCATACAAAAAGGCCACAGCCAAACTCACACGAAGCAAGAGGCGATTGCCACGAATGACACCGCTGGCAAACAGGAATGCAGCTAGGCCATAAATGAGGCCGCTTGCACCGATGTGATTTCCGTCCACGGCCAAAATCCAGAGCAGCATGCCACTTGTAAAATACAGCCACATCCAAACTCGGAGGGCAATGGTTCGGTAGAAATAAAACAGAAATCCGTTCAGGGTGAAAAAGCTCATGGTGTTGTTCCACAAATGCCCCCAATCGCCGTGGAGAAAAGGATAAGTCAAAATGCCGGTGAGGCCATGCCACTTTCTCGGGTGAACGCCGTGTTTGCGCCAGCCGAGTTCGAGGACTTCATTGAGGATGAATACACCCCAAATGCTCAAAAGAAACAGCATGGTGAACCACAATGCGTAAGTCAGCCGCATGCGGTCTGTTATCGGAGTCGGAGCGTTATTTGATGCAGGTGTTGGCACCTTCGAAAGATAAACTTCAGCGCGGCAATGGTTTGGAATGCCATTAACACAATGGCTGTGAAAACTGAATGAGTGAGCTGTGAGAAGGCATCAAGGGGACGGGTAGATTTGATGGCGACTGCACCCTTACAATCTGCAAGCGTCATGCAACCCAACGAAATCCGCGCCCTCATTCAATTGCTGGACGATCCCGACGAAGGAGTTTACCTCCACGTGAGAGAACAGCTTTTGGCCAAAGGAACTTCTGTTTTGCCTGCATTACTAGAATCGCGAGAAGCCTATGCCCAATGTGCGGAACATGAAAGGCGAATGGATGAGCTTGTCGAAGGACTGCATGGCGCCTTTGTTCACAAGGGATTGCGTGATTGGTTTGATCCCGGCGCGGAAAGTGCCCTTGAGGGAGCAATGTGGGTTCACAAAGCAGTCGACCCTTTGTTGGATATGGACGCACTTCGCAAAGAGTACGAAACGCTCAAGCGCAACGTTTGGCTTGAACTGAACGAGGAACTGACGGCCTTGGAGCAGGTGCGCATCTTGAATCATGTACTTTACGACATCGAGGGGTTCACCAATGCGAAAAGTGGTCAGCCTGACCCCAAGCAGGCGTTGCTGGGAGAGGTCATCAGTGAGCGAAAAGGAAATCCGCTGGGATTGGGCATTCTGTACTTGAGTTTAGCCCAAGACTTGAACCTGCCCATCCATGGGGTGAATTTGCCCAATCACTTCATTTTGTGCTATTGCGATGAGCACCACATTCATCACGAATCAGAACAGCCCGACAATCAGACTCCTGGCGGGGTTCTCTTTTACATCAATCCGTTTAGTCAAGGAACAGTCATCAACAAGGCTGAGGTCAGTGAATTTTTAAGTCATCTGGAGCTTCCTGTGGATGAGCGCAACTGCGGTCCTTGCGGGAGTGTGGACATTATTCGACGTTTGATTGGCAATGTGGCCTACGGCTTCGAGCGAAATGGACACATTCGTCAGGCAGAAAAAATGCGGAAATTGCTCATGTTTGTGGAGACAGGAGCCACTGAAACACCCTCTCCAGACGCATCCGCAGAAGGAGGAGAATCTCCGGGACAAAGCCGTCTCTGACCCATAACAAGACAGCAATCTGACCTGAGCGAGGTTTGGCCGCGGCTTTTCTTGTACATTGTTTTCAAAATCGCACGTTATGTGGACAGAACGCGACAACCGCCTGATTCGAGAATTTCGATTTAAAGATTTCCAAGAGGCCTTCACTTTCATGACCCGCGTGGCCTTTTTGTCAGAATCGCATGCTCATCATCCTACCATGGTCAACACCTTCAGTTACGTTCGTGTCGAGCTGCATACCCATGATGCGGGTGGTGTAGTGACGAGAAAAGACCACGATTTGGCCAAAGACATTGATGCGCTTTTGCAATGACGATGTGATGAGGATGCTTTGCCGTGTTTGACGCATGAAAAAGGCACCCCCAGGAGTGCCTTTTCAGCTCAGTCAAGTTCAGCTCAGTCAAGCCGTTCGACTTACTT
>CESW01028528.1_pt1 | contig 13347 bp, 12 predicted proteins | sample 531171 | NCBI WGS metagenome assembly CESW01 (sample SAMEA2621859, study PRJEB7988) | marine metagenome | biome: marine biome (ENVO:00000447); feature: surface water layer (ENVO:00002042); material: "saline water (ENVO:00002010), including plankton (ENVO:xxxxxxxx)" | depth 5 m
TGAAAGACGTGTTTTTTATATTGATGTAGGCAATATGCCTAGCCATATGGCAATGAGTTTTGTTGAACGTGTTAAGAATGAAATACATCAAAGACGTATTCCTAGCAAAACTGGTGGTGGTGTTAATATTATGGATACAACTTACAATCCACTTAGTACTAATGAAGATTACTTTTTTCCACAGACTGCAGAAGGTAGAGGTTCAAAAGTTGATACACTACCAGGCGGTACTAATTTAGGCGAAATAGATGATTTAAAATTTTTTACAAATAAATTATTTCGTGGACTTAGAATTCCTAGCAGTTATTTGCCAACAGGTATTGAAGAATCACCTGGCGCATATAATGATGGTCGTGTCGGTACTGCAATGATACAAGAAAAACGATTTAACGAATACTGCATTAGATTACAAAGATTAGTAGCAAGTACATTTGACAGAGAATTTAAAATGTACCTTAAGTGGCGTGGTGTAGAAATAGACAACGGCACATTTGAATTACGGTTTAATGAGCCACAAAATTTTAGTAGTTTCCGTGAAACTGAAATGGATCAAGCAAGAATAAACACATTTCAAGCATTAGAAGGCTACCCTTATATGAGTAAACGTTTCTTAATGCAACGTTATTTAGGCATGAGTGAAGAAGAAATGTTACAAAATACAAAAATGTGGCGTGAAGAAAATGCTGATGTTAATGTAGAAAGTGAGTTACCTAGTATGCGTAGTGTTGGTGTTACTGCTGGCGGAATACAATCCGATTTAGATCAATTTACACCTGAGGATCCAGTTGGAGAAGAAGGCGCTGATGCTGGAGGCGGAGAAGAAGGCGGTGCTGGACAAGCAGATGCTGCAGGTACAGAAAGTCCTGTAGGTTCTACTGCACCGGAAACGGAATAAATAGTTTTATGTTATTATTGGAATTAATGAGTACAGAAAAAACTGTAGAAGAAATACAAAAGCCTTATCAGGATAATACTGCTTTACGTTTAGATGATACACGTAAAACAAGGCTTACTTTTGAACAATTAAGTAAACTACGTAAATTATCAGATTTAAAATCTACTGAATATCAAGAATCAATAAGTGAAATAAGACGCCAATTTGCTCCTGCGCCAGCTCCACAATAGTAAAAAAACTAATTAGTCTACTTTTTGAACCAAAAAGTATGCATTTTACTCCCCTTTAAAAATTAAAACTAAATAAAACTACAAATGCCTTGTGAATTTGTTTAATTCACATCATAAAAAAGTATAATAGGAGTTGACAAATGTCAGACAATAACAAATTTGAACAATTAATTGAACTGTTCATCGCAGAAGATGAGCAAGGTGCAAAAGATTTGTTCCATGAGATAGTGGTTGAGAAGTCACGCGACATCTATGAGAGTCTTGTAGATGAAGAGCAAGTAGAAGAGACTGCAGAAGTTGAGGAAGATGCAGAAGCAGTGGAAGAGTCAGAAGACGAAACCGTTGATGAAGCAATGCATGGAAAAATGAAAAAGAAGAAGATGGAAGGCGAGGAGTCCGACATTGAAGAATCTGAAGAGGAAGTAGAAGAATCAGAAGTTGATGAAGCTGAAATAGGCGGAGATCAATCAGATGATATGATTGACGATATTGAAGCAGACGAGCAAGGTTTATCTATGGAAGCCGATATGGATGACGAAGAAATGGAAGATCGTGTTGTAGATATCGAAAATGCCCTCGAAGAATTAAAAGCGGAATTCGACCAGTTAATGGGCGATAAGGATGACGGCGAGATGGACATGGATATGGACATGAAAATGGACAAAGAAATGGACATGGACGACGAAGAAGGTGACGAAGAAATGAAGGACGAATCAGTTGAGCCTGTAGAGGAAGAGACTGAGGAAGAAGTAGTACGTGAGTACACTGAAAAAGCTCCGGCACCAGTTACTACAGAGCAGGGTGAAAAAATGAAAAGTCCTGTAGCTGGCAAAAACGATATGGGCGGATCATCCGCAAATATTGCGAAAGGCGGCGAAGAAGCAGGCGGTAAAGTACCGGCTCCAAAAGTACAAACAGATGCGGCTAATCCAAAAGGCGCAACAATGAGTAAAGCATAAATCATGTTATACTTGAGAGAAAACCTAACCTCCAAAGAGGCAAACGTTGTTTATGAAGCAACTGAGCGACCAAACGGCGGCAAGGATCTCTACATGAAAGGTATTTGTATCCAAGGTGGGGTAGAGAACGCTAATAAGCGTGTCTACCCTGTTAAGGAAATTACAACTGCCGTAAGTACCATCAACGAGCAAATTAAAAAAGGCAATAGTGTCTTAGGCGAAGTTGACCACCCAGATGATCTCAAAATTAACTTAGATCGAGTATCACATATGATTGAAAGTATGTGGATGGATGGACCTAATGGATATGGTAAATTAAAGATTCTTGAAACACCAATGGGATCATTAGTGAGAACTATGATCGATGGTGGAGTAAATTTAGGAGTTAGTAGCAGAGGTAGTGGAAATGTAACAGAATCCACTGGTCAAGTTGCTGATTTTGAAATTGTCACAGTAGATATTGTGGCACAACCGAGTGCACCGAATGCATACCCTGTAGCGATTTACGAAGGACTATTAAATATGCGTAACGGACACAAAGTATTAGAGATGGCTCGCGATGCAAATGGCGACGCTCGAGTACAAAAATATCTGAAAGACGAAATGACTCGTCTAATTCAGGACTTAAAGATCTAGGAGATCCAGATGCTAGATGCTATTAAACCTTTGCTTGATAGCGACCTTGTTAATGAGGAAACTCGTTCTGCCATTGCTGAACAATGGGAAGCAAAAATGAACGAAACTCGTACACAAGTTACTGCAGAACTTCGCGAGGAGTTTGCAAAACGTTATGAGCATGATAAATCTACAATGGTTGAAGCCTTAGATAAAATGGTTACAGAAGGACTTACTTCTGAACTTACACAGATCGCTGAAGAGCGTAAAGCAATTTCAGAAGATCGTGCGAAGTTTGTTGCAAGAATGCAAGAAGCTTCAGGAACATTTGATAAGTTTTTAGTGAAAACACTTAGCGAAGAAATTAAAGAACTACACAGTGAAAGAGCAAATCAACAGTCACTAGTCAACAAACTAGAAGAATTTGTAACTGCTCAATTAAGCGAAGAGATCCAAGATTTCCAAAAAGATCGTCAAGATGTTGTTGAAACTAAAGTTAGACTTGTCAAAGAAGCCCGTTCAAAGTTTGATACACTTAAATCAAAATTTGTTAAGCACACAAGTAAAGCTGTAAATGAAGCAGTAACCGGATATCTTAAAGGTGAAATGAATCAACTTAAAGAAGATATACAGATCGCAAAAGAAAATTCTTTCGGACGTAAAATATTCGAAACTTTTGCAACAGAATTCTCATCAAGTCACTTAAATGAAAATCAAAAAATTAAGCAATTAGAGGCAGAAATTAAAAAGTCTGCAGAAGAAGTTGCTAAAATAAATGAAAGTCTTGAAGAGAAATCAAAAATTGTTGAGAAAAAAGAACAAGAAATTGTTATTATAAAGGAAAGTGTTGAACGTAAAGATACAATTAATACTTTACTAAAGCCACTCAATAAAGATAAGGCAGGCATTATGACTGACCTATTAGAAAGTGTACAGACTTCAAAACTGAAGACTGCTTTCGATCGTTATCTACCAGCAGTACTAGACGGAAAGAAAATTGTAAAAGAAAGTAAAAAGTCTATTATAAAAGAAAACCGCACAGTAGCAACAGGAGATAAGCAACCAAAACCTCAAGCCGCAGAAGTGAAGGAAGAAGATAGTAATATTATCGAAATCCGTCAACTAGCAGGTTTGAAATAAAGTACTATAGAGGAGACTTAAATGTCAGACGTACTATTAGAAAGCCGTTGGGGCGATACCAAAGATGCACTTCTTGAAGGTCTTGAAGGTAACCGTCGTAATAGCATGAGTGTTGTGTTAGAAAACACAAAGCGTTACTTAAAAGAGGCAGCAACAACTGGTGCTTCAGCAGCTGGTAACGTAGCAACACTAAACCGTGTGATCCTACCAGTGATCAGACGTGTAATGCCAACAGTCATTGCAAATGAAATTGTTGGTGTACAACCAATGCAAGGTCCAGTTGGACAGATTCACACCCTACGTGTAAGATATGCAGAAAGTGTAACTTCAACAGCAAGTGCACCATTTGATACAGACACAGTAGCAGGTGACGAAGCATTATCACCATTCAAAATTGCAACTGCATATTCAGGTTCTACCACAACAGGTAAAGCAGATACAACAGCAGCAAAAGAAGGTGTTGGTGGAAGTGCATTATCAATCCAAATCTTGAAGCAACCTGTCGAAGCAAAGACACGTAAGCTACAAGCACGTTGGACTTTTGAAGCAGCTCAAGACGCACAATCAATGCATGGTATTGATGTAGAAGCAGAAATCATGGCAGCATTAGCCCAAGAGATAACTGCAGAAATAGATCAAGAAGTTCTTGGTTCATTGCGTTCATTAGCAGCCACAGAAGAAACATACAATCAGGCAGCAGTATCAGGTACAGCTACATTTGTAGGTGACGAGCATGCCGCTCTTGCAGTATTAATAAACAGAACAGCAAATAAGATTGCTCAGCGTACACGTCGTGGTGCTGGTAACTATGCCGTTGTTTCACCTGAGTCCTTAACAGTACTACAGAGTGCATCAACTTCAGCATTTGCTAGAACAACAGAAGGTACATTTGAAGCACCAACAAACACTAAGTTTGTAGGTACATTAAATGGTGCAATGCGTGTGTATGTTGATTCATATGCGGCAGACGCAACTGCAGTACTAGTTGGATACAAAGGTTCATCAGAGACAGATGCAGCAGCATTCTACTGTCCATATGTACCGTTGATGTCAAGTGGTACAGTGTTAGATCCATCAACATTTGAGCCAGTAGTTTCATTTATGACACGTTATGGTTATGTTGAGTTATCAAACACAGCATCATCACTAGGTAACGCTGGTGACTATGTAGGTGAAGTTGCAATGTCAAACATTTCATTCTCATAAGTCATACTTAGAGATACTAATACGAACAGGGCTTAGGCCCTGTTTTTATTTGACTATTATTTTAGAAAATTATTAATAGATTCGGCACAATCTCTGCCTTCTCTAATTGCCCATACAACCAAACTTTGTCCACGTCTACTATCACCGGCAACAAACAACTTTTCTGCATTTGTTTTAAATGCACTATCATCGGCTAATATATTACCTCTTGGATCAAGTTGTAATTTTAAATCTTTAATCAAACCTTCGTGTACAGGATGTACAAAACCCATTGCTAAGAATACTAAATCTGCTTCAATTGAAAACTCTGTGTTTTCAATTTCCTTCATAATCATTTTGCCATTTTTATTTGTCCATTCAACATTTACGCAATGTAACTTTTTAACTTGCCCATTTGGTCCACCTTCAAAACGTTTTGTTAAGACACTCCATTTTCTGCCTTGTTGTCCCATTTCTTGGTGACTAGATGATGTTCTAAGTTTCATGGGCCAATTTGGCCATTCGAGTTTTTTATTTTCTACTGCAGGAGGCTGTGGCATAACTTCAAGTTGTTGTACATTAGCGGCACCTTGTCTAATACTTGTACCAACACAATCTGACCCTGTATCGCCACCACCAATTACAAGAACATTTTTACCTTTTGCATGTATTTCTTTTTCGCGGTTAATAAATTCACCTGCTATTCTATCATTTTGTTGGGATAAAAATTGCATAGCATAGTATATACCGTCATGTTCTCTTCCTTCAACAGGTAGGTTTCTTGGAACCTCGGAACCAATACAAATTGCTACTGCATCATAGTAGTCAAGTAAACTTTGAGCAGTTAGATCTTTTCCAACTTCAATGTTTGTTACAAATGCAACATTTTCTGATTTCATTTGTTCTATGCGTCTATCAATTAAATGTTTTTCCATTTTAAAATCAGGTATGCCAATTCTAAGTAATCCACCTATTCTTGAATTTTTCTCATAAACACTAACAAGGTGTCCGGCTCTTCCTAACTGTTGAGCACAAGCAAGTCCTGCTGGGCCACTACCAATTACTGCAACTTTCTTTCCTGTAAGAATTTTTGGTGGCTGGGGTGTTATCCAACCCATTTCCCAACCTTTGTCTACTATTGTGCATTCTATACTTTTAATACTTACAGGCTTATCAGTAATGTTTAATACACAAGCTGCTTCACAAGGTGCTGGACAAATACGACCTGTAAATTCCGGAAAATTATTAGTGCTATGCAGTAAATTAAGTGCTTCTTGCCACTTGTTATTGTATACTAGATCATTCCAATCTGGTATAAGATTGTTTACAGGGCAACCATTATGACAAAATGGTATTCCGCAACTCATACATCTTTCACTTTGTTTTTTTACTTTATTGTCACTTAGAGGAATAACAAATTCTTTAAAATTTTTTATTCTAGTGCTAGGATCTATGTAACTCCTGTCTACTTTTTCTATAGTTTTAAAGCCGTGTGGATTATGCATTTTTAGATTTTCCTTTCGAATAAATACTTATGCATTTTAAAATGCTTATGGGGAAAACCAACCCCGTAGACCTAGAACGTCTAAAACTCATAAAGGAGAAAACAAATGGGAAGACCGATTAAAAGCGCCGAAACAGTAGGCGGAACATCAAAAGTAGCCGCATCTGGTACCACACTTCCAATTGGAGCAAGTGGTTTAGGTGGCAATCAAATAATTATGAAAGGTTTTGTAGATAGTGCAAGTGCCCAGGATACAACTGTTGTTATCCAAAAAGGCACAAAACGTTTTCGTTGCACAACTGCAGGCGGAACACAGACACTTACACTAACTGCAAAAGTACATGGATCAATTGTAGCAGGCGAGTGTCAAATTACAGGCACAGATAGTGCAGGTGGTACATACTTCGCAAGTAAAATTACAGGACGTCATTTTCATGTTGGAGCATTAGGAACAGGCTCGCAATTTTCAGTAGGTGATAAAGCATTACTTGTTGCATCAGGCCCAGTCTTAAATGTAAGTGTATCCGTACCAAACGGTTAATACTTGACAAATACTAAAGGTTACAACTATAATATGTTGTAACTTTTTTTATGACTAAAATGGACAAAGACTTAGCATTTATATTAGGAAATGGAATAACTAGATTACAAATAAATTGTAATAATTTAGTTAACTATGGCTATGTTTATGGATGTAATAGGATATATCAAGAATTTACTCCTACAGTTTTAGTAAGTACTGACAAAGAAATGGCAATCGAAATACAACAAAGTGGATATAGTGCAAGAAATTTACACTATGTAAGATCTAATTGTAAACAAACTAGTAGTGGATCAAATATAATACCAGTAAAATATCAAGGACATAGTAGTGGGCCAGCGGCACTTGGAATCGCAAGTGAATCTAATGCAAATTATCTTTATATGATAGGCATGGATTTAAAAGGTGTTAACAATAAAATTAATAATATCTATGCAGGTACAAAAAATTATAGAGATAAAAATGATACTGCTACTATTTTTGATAATTGGATAGTTCAAGTTGAAAACATAATGAAAGACTTTAAAAATAAAAGATATATTCACGTTAATCCTTTAGATAATTTTAGACCCGATACATGGCAAAAACAAAGTAATTATGAATCAATGCATTTAGACGATTTTCAACTGATGATAAATAATATGCATAACAGGATATCTTAATTATGAGTCAAACAAAAAGAATCGGTGGCGCCTATACTATCTCTGCAAGTGGTGGTATGACTATTGATAATGAATTAACTATTACAGGTAACTTGACTGTTACTGGTACTACTAATAGTGTTGAAACAACAAATACTAGAATAAAAGATAGAATAGTTACATACAACGACGGCGAATCCGGCGCTGGAGTAACAGGTGGTAAATCAGGAATAGAAATAGATAGAGGTAGTAGTGCAAACGCACTTTTTATATTTGACGAAACAGACGATAAATTTAAAATAAGTACTGATGGTGGATCTAGTTTTAACAGAATGATGGTAACAAGTTCAAACGGACTTACTGAACTAGTAGAAGACACTAGTCCACAATTAGGTGGAGATTTAGATGTTAATGGAAAAAATATTACTAGTGCAACAAGTAATGAAGATATACAAATTATTCCAAGTGGAACTGGTCGTGTTACTATAGAAGCACCATTAAAACTTAACGATCAAGCAGTAGTTCCGCCAGCGGCTGCAACAGGTGCAAAATTAGTATATGCAGATACTGCTGCAGGAGGTGGCACAGGAATATTTTTTGTAGACGGATCTACAAACGACGAATTAGTAAGTAAGAGCAAAGCCATAGTGTATGGTTTAATATTTTAAGGGATAGAAAATGGCAATAAGTCAAGCAACAGTAGGAACAAGTGCAACAACACTCTTTACTTCGGTAGGCAACAATGCAACAACCGCAATGTTTTTTATGAATGACAATGCCAGTACTAGGCAACTTACAGTTTTTATTGTTAAAAGTGGAGGGACTGCAGGTGCTGCAAATACAATTACTAAAGCAATTGATGTTACTGCCGGTAACACTTATGTTATAAACACTGAAAAACTTGTACTAGCAAACGGTGATTCTGTACAGGCACTTGCTAGTCATGCATCCAGCATTTATGCAACTATAAGCACAGTGAGTATTTAATGGCTGGTTTTGTAAAAAATAGAAACACAACGGATGGAGGTGGTATGCTTAAAGCTGAGCAACAGGCTTTTACACTTCCTAAAGGAACAACTGCTGATAGACCTGGTGACATACAGTCCGGCGAATTTAGATTCAACACAGACTTAGGTAGTTTAGAATACTTTGATGGAACCATTTTTAGAACACTGCCATTTCAAGGAAATTTAACAATTACACAAGATAGTTTTACAGGTGATGGAACAACAACTGCTTTTACAATGAGTAAAACTGTCACAAGTAATCAAGAACAAAGAATACTTGTTAGTGTAGGAAACGTTTTTCAAAATCCTGCTAACGCATTTGTAGTAACTGGCACTACACTTACATTTACTAGTCCACCTCCAGGTGCAGAACCTATTACAGTCATACACGGCTTAGATAGTAACGAAGCAACTTCATAACATAGATAAATATAACTACATACATTAGTATGTAAGTTTAAACCCTGGCATCTTGGACGTTAATAGATGTACGCAATATAGCGAATGTATAGGAGTGACATCTGATGGCAATTTCACGTATAAGTGGAAAAATACTTAAAGCCAATCTTGAACGTGACTCAAACCTTGCATTCAACACAAACTCTCTAGTAATAGATTATACAAACAACAGAATCGGAATTGGTACTGCAACTCCAACGACTGCGTTTGACGTATCTGGTGATGTTAAAATTACTGGAAATATCACTACGACCGGCGGAACACAAACATTTGATCAAATTACAATTGCAGGAAACAAAGTAGAATCAACTGTTAGTAATGCTAATTTACAATTAGATGCTAGTGGTACGGGTGTAATTGAAATTAAAACAGGTGCTACTATAAATGGAAGTCTTACACTTCAAAGTGGTGTATCAGCAAGTAGTATATTAGATGAAGATAACTTTGCTAGTAACAGTGCAACTGCTTTAGCAACACAACAAAGTATAAAAGCATATATAACAGATCAGATAGCAAGTGGCAGTGCCACTGGCATGACCATAAATCTTGCTTCACCAACAGACGGAAGTTTAACTACATCAGGTGCTTTTCAAGGCTTAACTACTACTACTAAAGTCACAGATGCTATAGATGATTTAAATGAAGTTGTTGAGAATATTCGTAATAGCACATTCGTAAAAAGTGTAACTTTCACAAGTAACATAACCCAAGCAGGAGCAGGATTTACTGCTACGCTTAGTATATCTGCAGTAGGAAATGCAAACCAATTTGTAATAAATTGGGGTGACGGTACTAGTAATGATACAACTAGTAGTACCAATCCTACACATACTTACAATAATTTTGTAGATAGTCCACACAGTATTACCGTAACCGCAAGTAACACAGGCGGTTCAGGATCTGGAAGTGTTGCATCATTTACAAGGACAGATTACATTGTAGTCTACAGTCCTGACCCTACAGTAGCTTTTGCAGCGTATGCGGCACCAAGTGGTGGCTCACCTATTACATTTTGGAACGATGGTAGTACAGTATACTTTCAAAATAATAGTGCTAATACAGATGTTGCAGGTGCTACTAGACAATGGACATGGGATTGGGGTGACTCACAATCTGACAATGTGATTAATAATGATACAGATGCAGGTTCACAATCCGGTGCTAGAATTGCACATACATTTGATACCGCCACAGAATCTGAGCAACAATTTACAGTACAACTAAAATTAAATAGCATGAGCACTGCAAATCCTGCATTATCTTTTCCTATTACAGCATCTGATACATTTGAAATATATGATACACATACTCCTACAGTGTCACTCAATGATACCAGTGGCGTAAATGAAGAAGCAACTAGCGGGCATGTAGTAACATTTAATAATACAACAGAAGCAGGTGTAGGAAGTTTCTCTACATATGGTATACAATATCAATATCAATTTGGTGATGGAACAAGTAACACAACTGTTAATGCAGGCAGTGGAGGTGCTGGTGATAGAGGAGTAAATTTAAATCATACGTACTCATTAAGTAATAGTGACCAAGCAAATGGAACTCCTAGGGATTACACAGGAAATCTCAGAGTCATTAGTAACCATACAAGTAGTCCTTTTATTAGTAGCACATTTAGTGTACATGTAGAGCCTGACGTTAGAGCAAATATAGCGGGTACAGCAGTGACGGTAAGTACTGCAAGTGGTGATAATAATAAAACAATTTATAATCATACAGATTTAGATAGCACTAATCGTGCTATTGTAAGGGTAACAAATACTAGTCAAAATGCGGATGATTATGTTTATAATTGGGGTTTTGGAAGTAACGATACTGTGACTGAAGATGGTAGTTCCGCAGGAAGCATAGGAGCAACACTGGATCACAACTTTGCTGGAGCAAGTGTAGGCAACTATAATTTAAGTTTTACTGCTAATGGTACTCCGGATATTACTGCACAGACAGATGTAGATACAAGTATTACATATAATTTAAAAGCAGTACCAAGTGCACCGCCAAATTTAAGTACAAAAAGTATTACATTAAGTGATAGTTTTCAAGGCACAAGTCCTAGACTAGCAAGTGGATTTACAGATAATACATCAAGTGCATCAACTTTAAGTGCTGGTACTTCTTTATCAAGCACTACAGCAAGAAGATATACAAGTGGTACTATAGATACAAGCACTGCTAGTAACTTTTTTAACGGAGCAAGTGGAGTACTTACTGCAGAAATAAATGCAACTGGTAATGGTGCTAAAACTTTTACTGCTACTGAAAATGAAACAGGAACCTTTACAAGTCTTGTTGTTACTAGTAATGTTGATTTTGATTCTGTAGACGGAAGTTATCCACAAAGATTTTACTTAGTGGCTAGTGCAAAAATAACAAAAGCATTAAGTGGATATTCTACAGGACTAAGTGCTCAAAGATTGACTCATAGTACAACAGGAAACACAAACTATGTACACGTACTTAAAGATAATTTGACTGCTTCTCCAACTTTTGGAAGTGTAGGTACTTTGAGTGCAGGTACTAATGGAACATTTAGATTTATAAGTGGTATTCCATATTATAACACAGGAAGTCCTACTGTGAATATTACTGGTATGACTATTAATAATTTAGTGGGACAAGCATATACAGGTCAGAGTAATATTGTTGAAGTAGATAGTGGCACTAATGCAGAAGGTACTAGTCAAAATGCAAGTAATGCAAATGACTACACATATGCTAATATAGACGGAGCAAGTACTATGTTAGCAAGTGGAATACCTAAAGTAAATATAGGCACAAGTAGTGCATACGCAATAGGAAGTTTAAGTGTACCGATTACTTCTTCGAGTGTTAGAACAGTTGAAACTATAAAAGCAAGAGCAAGAAATGTTAATGGCATTAGCGGATATACAGAATTAAGCACCAAGTTACAAGTACATACTGCCGCACAAAGTGGTATAAGTGAGATTGCTATAGCAGTAAGTGATAGTTTAGGTGCTGGCTTTGATGATGATGGAATAAGGTCATTTGCATTTAGTGGTGCAACTGCTAACACACCTAGTTTTAGTGCTTCAACAAACTTTTATACAACTACAGTATATTCTGAAGCATCAGATCCAGGAGTAGCAGGAACAAAGGAAGCAACTGTAAGATTAGGTGTTATTGAACACAATGTAGTAAATTATAGCACAGGTTTTTTACCAGCAGGTCCTAATAGATCAGGCGATACTGGTACGCAATATTTTACATTCGCATTTAGAAGAACTACAACTGCAAATTTTGATATAAACATTACTAGTAGTACTGGTATTGCCGGCATGTGGTATGCTGCGCCAGGTACAACATTAACTGCGGCTAGTGGTATAAATGGCTGGGTGGAAACAACAAGTCAATATGCAGGCGTTGGTTTGCCTGGAACAAACACAGGAAGTGGTGGTAATGGATTAGCAGGAGGTGCATTTACTGGTGCTGATGTAGTTGCAACAAATAGTAGTATAAATGGTGGATTTACAATGACACTGGGTACTGCTAATTTAAGTAACGCCACAGGAAATGTTTGTTTAGTAAGAATTGCACTAACAAGTGGGCAAAAGGTTACTGCTCTTAGTATAGGAGTTGCTTCGTAATGGCTATTACAGACTCCCAAAAACTTGATTATCTATTTAAGAAAATTGGTTATGGTGCAACAAAAACAGATGTCAACAGTTTAAAACTTGCTCCTAATGAGGCTATACCTTCTCCGCTGTTAATGAGAGGTGATAGAGTTTGGAAACAGGCAGGAAGTATACCTTCTGTAAAACCAAATAGTAGTAGTGGCGTAGTAACTTGTTACAACGGTGCCAATGTTGTTGAAACCGTTGCTGACAATACTGCAACTACTAATCGCACTTGGAAAACAAATCAAACAGACTGGATACCTACACAATTTGGAAGTACATATTTAGTAAATGTATATGTTCATACTGCTGATGATGCCGACAATGCGGCTAGTATTAGTAACAAAGTCTTTGTTACAGGTAGCGGTAATAATGATGAATGGTTTTTTGATTATGAATCTGGGGTTTTAAACTTTATTGGAACTAACTTACCTAATGGTGTTAATTTTAGTGGTAAAAGTGTTTATATCGAAGGTGCAAGATATACTGGAGATTTCGGTGTAGGAGGTGATACAGGTGCT
>CESW01078538.1_pt1 | contig 13336 bp, 11 predicted proteins | sample 531171 | NCBI WGS metagenome assembly CESW01 (sample SAMEA2621859, study PRJEB7988) | marine metagenome | biome: marine biome (ENVO:00000447); feature: surface water layer (ENVO:00002042); material: "saline water (ENVO:00002010), including plankton (ENVO:xxxxxxxx)" | depth 5 m
AATTAAGTAAACGGGGTTTGGGGCACCTGGCAACAGAACGCCCCTAATTACTACTTAACAAATTTACTTAAGTTTGGTCTAAAATAGTTGGGACCTTTCATTACTTTTCCAACGTCGTTATATATAGGCTTACCAACAGCATCTAATTTACTCATATTTGAATTTTGAACTTCTTCAAAACATTTATCTAAATTAATCCCAAAAGCATGTCCGGCACCATAAGTCACATAAAGTATATCAGTTAGCGCGTCAGCAACCTCTAATAAATCATTATTTTTAATTGCTTCTTTTAATTCACACAGCTCTTCTTCGATTAAGTCAAGTCTTAAGTTATTGATTTTGTCAGAACTTAAAGATGATTTTTCCTTCACTTCTTGACCAAAAGTTTTCATAAAAGTTCCAACTTTTTCAAAATTTGTCATTTTGCTCCTATAAGTTATCAAGTTTTTAATATATAAATAGTTTTATCAGACCAATGAAATTTAGAAAAGAATTTGATAGTATTGGATCAATTAAAGTCCCAAGTAATAAATATTGGGGGGCATCAACCCAAAGATCAAAAAAATATTTTGACATAGGGGAATTTTTAGTAAGACCAATCTTAATTAAATCAATAGCAATTATCAAAAAAGCTGCTGCAAAAGTTCATGTTAATGAGAAACAAATTTTACCTAATATTTCAAGAGCTATAATTAAAGCGTGTGATGAGGTTATTTCTGGTAAATTAGATGATCATTTCCCCCTTAAAGTTTGGCAAACTGGATCTGGAACTCAAACAAATATGAATGTTAATGAGGTTGTTGCAAATAGAGCTATTGAAATTTTAGGTGGGAAAAAGGGTACAAAAAAACCTATCCATCCTAATGATCATGTAAATAAATCTCAATCTACTAATGATGTATTTCCTACGGCAATGCATATAGCGATTGCAATAGAAACGAAAAATAAATTATTACCATCTTTAGAAATTTTAAATAAAGAGTTAAAAAAAAAAGTCTTCCAATTTAAGAATATTATTAAAGTAGGAAGAACGCATCTTCAAGATGCAACACCTTTATCATTAGGGCAAGAATTTTCTGGATATCAGTGTCAAATAGAAGACTGTATTTTAAGAATAAATAATGCATTAAAGGAAATTTATTCTTTGGCTCAAGGAGGTACAGCTGTAGGCACTGGTATTAATAGCAAAAAAGGTTTTGATAAAAAGATTATTAAAGAAATTACAAAAATTACAAAAATACCATTTCGACCAACTAAAAATAAGTTTTCTGCTTTAGCAGCACACGATGAGATTGTAAATTTTTCAGGCACCCTAAACACAACTGCAGTAAGTTTGATGAAAATAGCAAATGATATTAGATTTTTAGGATCGGGTCCAAGAGCAGGTTATGGTGAGCTTATTTTGCCTGCAAATGAACCCGGTTCATCTATTATGCCAGGTAAAATAAATCCAACACAATCAGAGGCGGTGACAATGGTTTGTGTTAAAGTGATTGGAAATCATAATGGAATTACCATGGCAGGCTCCCATGGTCATTTTGAGCTTAATGTTTTTAAACCATTAATCGCTCATAATATTTTACAATCAATAGATTTATTAGCTGATAGTACAAAGAATTTTTCAATGTATTGTGTAAAAGGTTTGAAAGCGGATAAAAAAAAGATTGAAGAATATTTAAATAACTCTTTAATGTTAGTTACAGCACTTGCACCACATATTGGTTATGATAATTCAGCAAAAATTGCAAAAAAGGCTTTAAAAAATAATACAACTCTTAAAGAAGAGGCACTTAAATCAGGATTAATAAACGAAAAAAATTATAATTTGATAGTAAACCCAAAAAAAATGGTTTACCCGGCGTAAATTCCAAAAAAATTGCTTAAAAAATTTTTAAAAGTTATTTTGTTAAAAACTTTACTACCTCTCAAATCAAATTGATTTATAAATTCATCTATATCTTCATCGGAAATATTGTCTATTTTCACATTATCAAAACTTATTGTTTTCTGAACAAAGTTATAAACAAAATCAAACTGTATTTCTTGAATCTTTTTTCTATGATTTTTTTTTATTTGATAAGAGCTGTAAAAATCATCAATATCTTTAAATCTTACCTTTACATCTCCAATTAAATTAATTTCATCATTTTCATAATCAATTAAGCATTCATTTAAAATAATATCTAAATCATCTTTCCATTTTATACTTGAATTTGAAAGTCTTATTTCGCCCTCTTCTATACCTACCTTTAAAGCTAAATTATTTAATTCGTTAATATTGACAATATTTTTAATATTTATGTTTAATAAAACATTCAAATTATTATTGTTAAATAATTCAGATTTTATCAATTCAAATAAAATTGAGTCATTATTAAACAAATTTTTTGAACTTAAACCATTATAATTAAAGTTTGCATTAAAAAAAAAGGGTTTAAAATCAATCTTACCATCATATGAATTATTTCTAGTATCGGAAATAAAACTCAAAGAATTTTTCTTAATTTCGTAGTTTAAAGATGTGCCTTTATTAATTAACAAAATGTCCATAAATCCAAAGTTTTTCTTACCATCGTATTCAAATAAATTAGTTAGAGACAATCTAAATTTTTTTGAATTAAACTCTGAAAAAATTTTCTTATTGAACTTATCATTTTTAATTTCAATATCAAAAGGTACATTAAAAATTTTATTTTTTGAAATTAATATATTCATAAGTTTATTTGGATCGTAATAAAATTTACTATGATATATTCTATTTATGAAAAGTAATTCGTCCTCTTTACTATTAAAAAAAATATTACTGTTTTTAATAATTATTTTATTTTCATTAGCTTCAGTATTTAAAAGATCATAAAAGAAGATTATATCTTTCTGGTAAATTTTAAAATCCGTTTTATTAAAAACTAAATCTTTAATATTTACAAAATTAAAGTTAAAAAAATTATTTAAACTTATAGAAACTTTAAAATCTCTTGATAAACCAATTTCTTTATCTTTTCTTAAAATAGTTAAATTTTTTACAAAAAAATGAGGTTTTGGAAAAAATGAGTATTGCATATCCTCATTTAGTTTAATTTGAATATTATATTTTTTTAATATTTGATCCTTTATCTGTAATTGAATTTGATCTTTATTATAAAGATTTGGTATGGTTAGATAAAGTAAGAATAGGACAATAATAACTCCTAATCCTCCAAATACTCGATATTTAGTGTTAAGTTTTGTTTTTTTAATATTTAGTACAAAATATCTTAATTTTTCAAAATAATTCTCAATTGTTTCATTGATAGATAAAAAATACCTTTTGAGGTTTTTTAAAAAAAAGTTTTGTTTTGCCATTGTAATTTGCATTACTTATAATAAAAATTAGTAAATGGTAAACTCCGAATATCTAAATAATTTAAATAATGCTCAAAAAGATGCGGTTCTCCACACTGAAGGGCCTTTATTAATTGTTGCTGGAGCAGGATCTGGAAAAACTAAAGTGCTTACATCAAGAATTGCAAACATAATTCAGGAAAAAAAAGCATTTCCTAACCAAATTCTTGCAGTGACTTTCACAAATAAAGCAGCAAAAGAAATGCAGTTAAGAGTTAGTAAGACCCTTGGTTCATCTGCTATTGGACTTCCTTGGCTTGGTACTTTTCACTCAATTTGTGCTAAACTTTTGAGAAAGCATGCCCCAGCTGCTAATCTCAATTCAAATTTTACTATAATCGATACTGATGATCAAATAAGGTTAATAAAAAACATTTGTAAAGCTGAAAATGTAGATATTAAACAATTAGCCCCAAAATATATTTTAGCAATAATCGATAGATGGAAGAATAGAGGACTTTATCCAGCAGAGGTCATTGTTAATCAAAAAGATATTTACGAAAAAACCATTTTACCAATTTATAAACTGTATCAACAAAAACTCATAGAACTCAACTCATGTGATTTTGGAGACTTGATTTTGCATTGTGTAAAGATTCTTGAGAAAAATATTGATATCCAAGAAATATATTCGAAAAATTTTAAATACATTTTAGTTGATGAATATCAAGATACAAACTTTATTCAAAGTAAATGGTTAAATTTACTAACTAATGAAAATAAAAATATATGTTGTGTGGGGGATGATGATCAATCAATTTATAGCTGGCGTGGAGCAGAAATAAAGAATTTTTTAGAATTTGATCAAGTTTATAAAAATACTAAAATTATTAGATTAGAACAAAATTATAGATCTACTCAAAATATTCTCTCTGTAGCATCAAATTTAATCTCAAATAATCAAAACAGAGTAGGTAAAAATTTAAAAACTACAATGGAAAACGGTGATCTGATTAAATTAAATTGTTTTAAAAATGGAAAAGATGAAGCAATTGGAGTTTCAGATGAAATAGAAAGAGATAAAAAAAAATATTCTTTTAATAATACAGCAATCTTAGTAAGAGCAATTTTTCAAACAAGGGAATTTGAAGAAAGATTTTTAAAAATTGGATTGCCTTATAGAATTATTGGTGGAACAAAGTTTTATGAAAGAGCTGAAATTAAAGATTGTGTTGCATATTTAAGACTTGTTTACCAAAATAAAGATGATCTAGCTTTCGAAAGAATTATAAATAATCCTAAACGATCTTTGGGTGAAACTACTCTTAAATCTATCCATGAATTTGCAAAAAGAAATTCTCTCAATTTAGAATTATCATCAAGAAAGATGTTGGAACAAAATTTAATTAAACCTAAAGCAAAAATTGGACTAACTTTGTTTCTTGATCTAATGATGAAATGGAGAAATGATTTAAACTTTAAAAAATTGAGTCATGTTAAATTACTGCAATTAATCTTAGATGAGTCTGGTTACTCTTCAGTTTTAAAAAATAAAAAAGATTTAGAGAATGAAAATAGACTCGAAAATATTAAAGAACTTTTAAACGCTATGAAAGAATTCGATACTTTAGAAAGTTTTTTGGAACACGTTTCTTTAGCAACGTCTGTTGACCAGGAGTGGGATGGTGAAAAAATAAATATGATGACAATGCATGCATCAAAAGGTTTAGAATTTGATTTAGTATTTTTACCTGGATGGGAAGAAGGGCTATTCCCACATCAAAAATCTATTGAGGAAAAAGGCCAAAATGGATTAGAAGAAGAAAGAAGGCTTGCTTATGTCGGTATTACTAGAGCGAAAAAAAAAGCAATAATATCTTTTTCAATGAATAGATTTTATCAAGGTGATTGGATTGATAGCATGGCTTCTAGATTTATTGATGAACTGCCAGAAAAATTTATAGAAAAAAATTCCTTTTTTGATGAAACAAAAGATGAAATTGAGGATTTTGAATTCAATCAAGATTTAGATAATGATGATAACATCAGAAGTCCTGGCTGGATTAGATATCAAAAGAGAATTAAATGATTAACAAAAGAATTAATCTTTTAAGAAAAAAATTTAGCAGTTTAGATATAGATGGATATATAATTCCCAAAAATGATGATTTTTTTTCTGAATACTCAAAAAAAGACAGATTGAAAGTTATCTCAAATTTTACAGGTTCTGCTGGATTTGCAGTTATTCTTAAAAAGAAAAATTATCTATTTGTTGACGGAAGATATAGTATTCAGGCTAAAATTGAGTCTGGAAAATTTTTTAAAATAGTTTCACATGAGAAAATACTAAATTGTGCGTTATTTAAAAATCTCACAATAGGTCTTGACCCTACACTATTTACTTCAAAACAAATTTCAAATTTTTTTTATAAATATAATAACGTTAAGGAAATAGGAATAAACCTTATTGATACAATTTTTAATAAACATCCAATCAATACAAAACCTTTTTTTTCACTGAATAAAAATATTGTTGGAGAAGGATATGAAAATAAAATCAGAAGAGTTTCCTCTATTTTAAAAAAAGATAAAATAAATTATATTTTTATTACTGCTCCTGAGAATATTGCTTGGTTATTGAATATAAGGGGGCATGATAATCCAAATAGTCCTATACCCAACTGCCGACTTTTAATGAGCGCCAATAAAAAAATATTTCTTATCTCTGAGATAAACAAAGTAAAAAAATTAATAAAAGAAAAAAAAATAGTTAAAAAAAGAGTTATAAATCCAAAAAAAATTAATTTATTTTTAGAAGGGCTAAAAACAAAAGGTAAGATTATTATTGATAATAGAACTTGCTCAATATTTTATGAAAATATTATAAAAAAAAAATTTAAAATTATAGATAATGAGGATCCTATTTATTTTTTAAAATCTATTAAAAGTTCAAATGAAATAAATAACATGATTTCAAGTCATATTATTGATGGTGTTGCTTTAACTAAGTTTATATATTGGATCAAAGTACTAAATAAAAAAAAAATTTCAGAAATTGATGCTCAAAATAAATTAGAACAATTTAGGAAAAAAAATAAGAATTATTTATTTCCAAGTTTTAACACAATTGCTGGTGCAGGTAAAAACGGAGCAATAGTTCATTATAGAGCAAGAAAAGAAAATACTAAAATAATCAATAAAAAAGATATTTTTTTATGTGACTCTGGAGGACAATATAAGTATGGAACCACAGATGTAACTAGAACTTTTTGTTTTTCACATCCAAAAAAGAATATCAAAAATATTTTTACAAAAGTTTTAAAAGGTCATATTGCTGTTGCAACTTCAAATCTTAATACTCACTTTAATGGTAAACTTATTGATATCAGGGCAAGAAAATATTTAAAAAAAAGTGGATTAGATTATTCACATGGCACTGGCCATGGTGTTGGTTTTTTTTCAAATGTGCATGAAGGACCCCAAGCAATATCAAAGTTTAATTTAATTAGATTAAAACCGGGGATGATACTAAGTAATGAGCCAGGATTTTATAAAAAAGGTAAATTTGGAATTCGAATTGAAAATTTGGTTTATGTTAAAAAAAATAAGAAAAAATTATTTTTTGAAAACTTAACTTTAGCTCCAATAGATAAAGATTTAATTAATTTCAAACTTCTCAGTCAACACGAACAAAATTATTTATTTAATTATCATCTAAATATTTATTCAAAATTATCAAAATATTTAAATAAAAATGAGAGAAAATGGTTAACCAGTTTTTTTTAACATGGCAAACCATTCTTTTTGATTAAGTATTTTTATCTTTAACTCTTTTGCAGTTTCTACTTTTCTCTTTGTAGGTTTTTCACCAATAATCAAATAATCAAGTTTTTTTGAAACATTACTTACGATTGATCCAGAATTTTCTTCAATTAATGATTTAGCCTCTGCTCTACTCATTCCTTCAAGCTTTCCTGTTAGCATAAATGTTTTGTTATTCAACAAACCATCAATTTTTTTCATTTTTGTATCCTCTACGTTAAGAATTTTTTCAAGTTTATTTAAGACTATTATATTTGTATCATTTAAGAAAAAATTTTTTATCGAATTAATCTGAGTTTCACCAATACCATCAATATTTAGCAACTCATCAAAATTTTTTTTTTTTGATAAAGATAAAAAATTTTTTATGGATATTAAATTTTTTGAAATAAGTTTAGCATTCTCTAAACCAATATGCCTTATGCCTAAAGCAAAAATAAATCTTTCAAACGTAACTGTTTTTTTTTGATTTATGGAATATCTTAGATTAGCTACAGATTGCTCACCCCAACCATCTAAATTTTCAATTTTAGAGTAGTCTAAATGAAATATATCTTGTGGTAATCTAATCAATTTCAAATTCCAAAAACTTTCTACAATTTTTTTTCCAAAACCATCAATATTGAATGCATCTTTGGATACAAAATGTTTTATCTTTTCAATAGCAACCTTTTCACAATTATAACCCTCATTTGAACATCTTCTAACAGCATCTTCTTTCTTAGTGCTTGAATTAAAATCTTTGATAGTGTGAGAGCCACATGAAGGACATTTGTTCGGAAATTTAAATCTTTTTGAATTTTTATATCTTTTTTTTAAATCAACAGAAATTACATGAGGTATTACGTCACCTGCTCTCTCTACTATAACTGTATCGCCTATTCTTATATCTTTACGAATTATTTCCTCCTCATTATGTAATGTTGCATTTGACACTACAACACCTCCAATATTAATTGGTCTTATCTTAGCAACAGGTGTTAAGGCTCCAGTTCTTCCAATCTGAATTTCAATATTTTCTATGATTGAAATTGCATTATTTGCTGAAAATTTATGGGCAATCGCCCATCTTGGTGCATTAGCAACATTCCCAAGTCTTTTTTGTAATCTAAAATCGTTTACTTTGTAAACAATACCATCAATATCGAAATCTAACTGATCTCTTTTTTTCTCAATTTCGTTATAGTTCCTCATTAAATTTTTTACTTTTTTAATAGTCTCATTCAAAGGATTTGTTTTAAAACCCCATTCTTTTAGTTTTGTTAAATATTTATCTTGTGATGATATTTTTAAACCTCTTTCATGACCAAAAGTATAAGCAATAAATTTTAGTGGAATTTTTTTTGTTTCCTTAGGATCTTTTTGTCTTAATGATCCTGAAGCAGCATTTCTTGGATTTGCAAATTTATCACTTAAATTTTTAAAATCACTGTTTTGAATAAACACTTCACCTCTTATATCAATTTCTTCTGGAAAATTTTCTGAATTAATATTATGAGGTATATCTTCAATCGTTTTAAGATTTTCTGTTATATCCTCACCCTCTTTACCGTCGCCTCTTGATAATCCAGTAACAAATTTTCCATTCTTATAAATCAAAGATGCAGAAATTCCATCAATCTTTGGTTCAGCACTATACTCAATTTCAAAATCACTTCCTCTATCAAGATAGTTTAAAATTTTTTTTTCAAAATTTAACAAATCTTCTTGAGTAAATGCATTCGCAAGTGATAGCATGGGTACTTTATGAAGAGCCTTTTTGAAATTTTTTGAGGGCTTAAAACCAATAGAATTTGACGGTGAGTCTTTATTTTTAAGATATTTGTAGTTTTTTTCTAACTCTAAAATCTCATTTTTAAGATTGTCAAAATCGCCATCAGTAATTTTTGGTTTATTTTTTTCGAAGTAAAGAAAGTTATGATTTTTAAATTCTTTGATTTTTTTTTTATATAGATCTCTTATTTGTTCTTTTTTCATTTTAAAAAAAAGATTTAATTTTATCTAACAAATCTTTTTTATCTTTCTTTTTTTTCTTTTTTACTATTGAAGAATAATTTTTGTTAAAGACTTTATAAGATTGTTTATACCAATCACTCGATTGGTAATTATAACCTAAAACTTTTGCATATTTTTGTGCCTCATTTTCAAGACCAATTTTATAATGTACCTCAACCAATCTATGTAAGGCTTCCTCTATATAGATTGTTGTATCATAATTTTCAGTTACAAATTTCAATCTATTAATTGCAGCAATCCATTTTTGTTTTTTCATGTAATGTCTTGCTAAATACATCTCTTTGGCAGCTAATAAATCTTGAATCAACTCGAGCTTATATTTCCCATCCAAAGCATAATCAGATTCAGGATAGTTTTTTAAAATAAATTCAAAATATTTTTTTGCTTCATTTAAAGGTCTCATGTCTTTTTTTTCATCGACTATACTGTCATAATAATTTATTGCTAAAAGATAATATGCATAGTCTAAATCAATATTTTTTGGATATCGTGATATAAATCTTTTTAACTCATTTATAGAGTCACTATAATACCCTTGTGTCCAATAAGCATAAGATGCCATTAACGCTGCTTTTGGTGCCCACTCAGACTGGGGGAAAAATAATTCAGCTTCATTAAATTTTTTGGCTGCGAATAACACATCTCCATTCTCTAAAGCAACAACTCCTGAATTATAAGCTTCTATCATTTGTTGTTTTAAACTATCACCTTGTACTTTTGTTTTAACTTCCCCTGTTTTTTGAGAACAAGCCTGAATTAAAATAAATAAAATTATATAAATAAAATATTTCATTAAATAAAATTATTTATCAGTTTTTTTATTAAAACTAAACTATTAAGCGATGGATTTTAAATGTCTTCTATTTACTAATGTATTGGGGACCACTTTTTCTTTAACTTCAAGGAGTGAAAAGTTACTGTTATTATCAAATACCTTTCTTAAAAGCTGATTAGTAAGCATATGGCCACCTTGAGAACAAATTAAGGTCCCAAGAATTTTGTAACCTGAAAGATATAGGTCACCCATACAATCTAAAATCTTATGATTAACAAATTCTTTATCATTTCTCAATTTTTCTTTATTTAAGACTTCGTTATCTTTAACTACGATTGCATTATCTAATGAACCACCTAAAGCTAAATTATTTGATCTTAATTTTTCTATATCTTCAAATAAACAAAATGTTCTCGAACTGTAAATATCTTCTAAATTTGATTTATAAACATCAATCGAATTTCTTTGTGTACCAATTAAAGGATTGGTATATTTAATTTCAAAATCTATATCTAAGCTAAGTTTACTTGGTTTTATTTTTATATTTTTCTCATTTTTGGAAAATTGAATTTCTCTCTCTATTTTGATAATTTTGATTGGAGTATCACTTACTTCAATTCCAACATTTAAAATTTTTTCCACAAAAATTTTTGCAGATCCGTCTAAAATAGGGACTTCTTGATTATTAATTTCAATTAAAGCATTATCAATACCAATTCCATAAAGAGCTCCCATTAAATGTTCAATAGTAGATACTGAATTTCCATTATCGTTGGTAATTGTGGTGCAGTAGGATGCATTGCTCACATTGTAAACATTTGGAATTACAAGATTATCTTTTAAAAGATCAACTCTTTTAAAAACAATACCAAAATTTGGTTTAGCCGGCTTTACAGTCATAACCACTTGTTTCCCTGTATGCAGACCTATACCCTCTAAGGTAAAGCTGTTTTTAATAGTTTTTTGGTTTAAACTTGACATCGAAAAAGGTTTTTAATACGAAAAAAAACAACATTAAAAACAACAAATGTTACTGTTAAATACGAGTTAGCTAAATAAATTAAAGAACTTTTCGAAAAAACCCTTATTTTTAGTAGTTTTGTCAATAAATATAATCTCATTTTCATTACAACCATCAATTATTTTTTCAGCCATATCAAATATTTTATGTTCATTTTGAGAAAAATACTGATTTAAATATTCTACGCTTACTACTTGATTTACAGAAATATGATATTTTTTTAAAATATTCTCTAAATTTTTAACAAATTTATCAGAAAAACAAATAAATCTTATATCTAAACAAAAATTATCACACTCTTTATTCTCGGGTAAAAAAGAATAGCTGATATTATCAATTAAATAATTTTCAATAGTAGTGTGAACTATTCTTTGATTTTCTAAAGTTTTTTGACACTGATCTTTCGCTTCATTCAATAAATAAATTAAATTTTTAGAGTCAATTATATTATTATGATTTTTTTTTTTAATAGAAATTTTGATAGATAAAAAATTATCAGTATCGATGATTAAATAAATATTCTTAATAAATCTTTTGAAAGTTTTTTCTATCTTGAAGATATTTTCATTAAGAAAATGTTTTAAAAATTCCCACTTAATTAAGTTCGATTCATTGTTTACTAATATTTCATTTTTATAGATTTCCTCAAGATTTAATTCCTCTTTTACGAGAATAGAAATTTTTTTTGGACTAACTAATAAGTAGGTTTTTAAATTGTTATCGCTGTTCATTTATTACTAATTGATTTATTTGTCTAAGATCAATAACTTTTGCATTACTAAAAGTATCATCTTTCTTTATTTTAGAATACAATTTTAAAGACTCTTTTATATTTACTTTTGGTAATTTAATTAATTGATCTGAATAAGTTTCAAAATCCCACCGTCCTGATGGGAAAAAGAATAAACTTTTAATTTCTTTATAATCTAATAATGAATTATCATCTATTATTGATTTTAATTTAAAGAATTCTATGTCATTAAAATCGCCAAAAATGAAAGGTATATTTTCAAGAGATTTTTGTGTTCTAATTAATTTTCTATTTGATCCTAAAAAAAATAATTTATTATCCATGCTTATATTAGCTAAAAATTTTGTTTTTGTTATCTTAAATTTTAAAGATGAAGGATATTCCTTAACTATAAAGTATTTTTCTATTAGATAATTAGAATCTAATATTTTTTTAATCTCATCTTTATCTAAAATTAAAAGATTTTGCTGTTTTAAAAAATTAAGTTCTTCAGATAATTTAATTTTATTTATCCCTTCAAGACCTAAAACTTCAATTTTTTTTATTTTTGGTAAATTAAAATTATTTAAATATTTGTTACTAAAAGTCCCGCAAAATATAAATAAAAAAAAATATACCCAAATTTTTTTATTTTTTTGTAGAAGCATCTTTAAGAATTAGTTCAATTAATTTTATAAAACTTATCCCATGATATGCAGCTATCTCGGGAACTAAAGAAAGACTTGTCATACCTGGCTGAGTATTAATTTCCAGAAGATAAAATTTTCCTTTATAAAATTTAAAATCCGATCGAGTTACACCTCTACATCCAATCAGCGTATGAGCTCTAAATGCTAAATTCATAATTTTATTATAATTCTTTTTTGACAGGTCAACTGGGATAATATGCTGAGTTTTTGACTTAGAATTATATTTTGCCTGATAATCATAAAATTTTCTTTTAGGTTTTAATTCGATAACTCCAAGTTTTTTTTGACCAATAATAGCTGCTTGGATTTCTCTACCCGGTATAAACTGCTCAACAATAACTTTTTTATAATCTTTCAACAATTTAATTTTTTTAAATATGTTTGATTTCGAGCAGATAAATACATTAACACTTGAGCCCTCATTTATTGGTTTGATTACTACTGGAAACTTTAGCTTTTTTTCTATTAACTTTACTAATTCTGATTTTGATTTATCAAAAAAATATGGAAAATATTTAGGAGTTAATATTCTGTTTTTAATAAATATCTTTTTTGATAACTCTTTATCCATAGCAATTGAAGATGAGATTACGCCTGAGTGTGTGTATGGTATACCCAAAGTCTCCAAAACAGTCTGAATATATCCATCCTCACCAAGTTGACCATGAAGTGCATTAAAAATGATACTTGGTTTAAATAATTTAATTACAATTTGTAATTTTAAGTTAGGTTCAGCAATTTTTACCTTATAATTATTCTTTATAAGTTCTTTTGCCACTTGTCGGCCTGTATCGAGACTTATAATTCTTTCTTTAGATATTCCCCCAGAAATTATTAATATTCTCTTTTTCAAATTATTTTAAAATTTTAATTTCTTTTTCTAAACTTATCCCGGTCTTTTCCAAAACACTTTTAGCAACAAAATCAATTAATTTATTCAT
>CESW01038135.1_pt1 | contig 13330 bp, 13 predicted proteins | sample 531171 | NCBI WGS metagenome assembly CESW01 (sample SAMEA2621859, study PRJEB7988) | marine metagenome | biome: marine biome (ENVO:00000447); feature: surface water layer (ENVO:00002042); material: "saline water (ENVO:00002010), including plankton (ENVO:xxxxxxxx)" | depth 5 m
GGCGTGCAGCTGACCGAATAAAATTGATGAAATTCTGTGAGTTAACATCTGGATTTCTTTTATTATAATAGCTAATAACTCTAAATTTAGCATATAATTCATCCGGTGTCTTCACTGTAAGGGTGTAATTTTCTTTAGGTAAAACAGCATGTGGAGGTGTATTATTCATAGTGTAGGTATACCATGAGGCCTCTAAGCTTCCATAACCATCCAAAGGTGCTTCATCTACCAAATTAAATGCTATGTTTAGTGGTTGTATTCCACCATTGTGTCCGGTATTAGCAATGATATTGGTTGCATTAAACCCAATATCCCATTGTGATGAAAGCGTATCCTCGACAATAGTTCCAGTGTCGAGATCTAAGAATGTATATGAGTCAACATGATAAAGTTGAGTGCTTTCAGATGTCTGTAAGACATAGTTAAAGGTAAAATAGCCAGCTGATGAGCGAGTCATAAAATTAGCAAATTCAGCCGAGGTCACATCTGGGTTCCCTTCGTAATAACTAAGTATTTCCATTTTAGCATAGTTACCCGTTGGAGTTTTAATAATAATGGTCGCGTCGCTTTTGGGTAAGACAGCATGTTTAGGCAAATTTGGTGCTTCACCTGTGTAAACATACCACGAAGCATTGGTGTCACTAAAACCCATCTCTGGGGCATTCTTAACCTCAGAATAAGTTGATTGAATGACTTGTATACCACCGTCATGCTCTGCATTGGCTAAAAGTGTGGTGCCTCCAAAGGCGATATCCCACAAATCTGAGCTTGAATCTGCAACAGTGGCCCCTTGATCTAAATCGTAAAAGGTATATTTACCTGCCTGATCAGGATAATCATTGATATCTCCAACAGGTTCTTTATTCTCGATGATAGTATTATACATGCAGATACTAGTGTATGTATACATCGATACGGATATATAGCATTTTTCAGCATTCGTTTATGAAATATATAAGGTAGTATAATCCCTTGATAAATAGTCTGATTAATTAGAACAGCAGAAATAAAAGAATAGATTGTGAAGATAATGTGAAGATAAAAGGAAGCGTTATAAATGCTTAACAATCATCAGAAATGCGGACCAGTCGTATAGCTGCTCCCATATACCCTATTAATTGGGAGATTCCGCCAAGCGGAGTGAGATAAACAATCCATGGATTTGGTGCTAAACATAATATATATATACTGCCCGAGAAGAGTAAAATCCCAGCTATAATAAATTTCATATCTAGTTGAAGTGAAACGTGATAACTACGTTCAAGCAAACTTAAACCCATTAATCCTAGTGCATTCCAAAATTGATAATGTACGGCTATTTCCCATTTTTCAAGTAAACCACCTGTTAATTTACTTTCTAAAAAATGAGAGCCTATGGCTCCCAACACAATAGCGACGGCTAAAAATACAAGTGACATTGCACTATAACGAGATATTGGACAAGTCATAACAAAAAGTTGTTCAATTAATAGTCATAATGTTTACATAAATAATGAAGATATTATGAATTGAGCACAATAATTTAGTGTTGTATGTAACAGTCGAAAAATTCAATTATATATCACATAACTAACATCAATGAACAATCAACAAATTTTATTTATAGGGTCTTTTATTACGGTGGCATTAGCGGCAGTTCTATTTTGGCCCTCTAGCGATATCGAAAAGCCTCAAGCTGCAGCTTCAACAATTATGGAATCTTCTAATTCAATAGCGCATACTTCGGAAGGTGCTATTTTAGTTACCATGTATAAGAACGAGGGTTGTATGTGCTGTACACGTTGGGCCGAGCAAATGAAAAATGAAGGGTTTTATGTTACTGAAAAGGTGACTAGACAATTAGGAGTGATTAAATCCGAACAGGGCATTTCGAATGAATTAGCCTCTTGCCATACAGCCATGATCGATGGATATGTTGTAGAAGGACATGTTCCCTCTGTCGATGTTAAACGCTTATTGGAGGAACGCCCCGATGCTATTGGACTCTCAGTTCCTGGCATGCCTGAGGGGTCACCTGGGATGGAAGGTCCTAATCCAGATCCCTATGATGTTCTTTTAATTAGTTCGGACGGAAGCACTTCCGTATTTAGCTCGTACAAATAAATTTTTGGGAACCATTTTCGAGTTCTACGATGTTAATAAGACATATTGTAGATTCATACTCCGAATAACTCAAACCGACTTAAACCCCCGATCCTGACAGGTCTGGGGGTTTTTTATGGCTTAAATTTAGCTTATAAATCCGGGTTTCCAACCTGAATGGTTTTTTCAATGAGCTTTCCGGAATTAAAATGCAGTAAAAAGCTAATGCTGTCTCCTACGTTCATATCGTTAATTGGTTGAATAATCATGATATGATACCCGCCCGGTTCGAAAAAGATTTGCTCAGTCGGTTGAATAGGAACAAATGGCTGCTCTTCCATCACCATAATGCCATCATTTAAATAACTCAGATGTATTTGGACATCCTTAGAAGAATTTGACGAAACTCGAATAAGGCTATCAGGCACAGATCCATAATTTTCCAATTTGAAATAAGCAGCACTCATCATATCCGCCTTGGTTGGTCGAGCCCATGCGTTATCTACGTTAATGTTCCATTCCATGTTATCCATGGATGAGTCGGCTAAGATATTTTGCTTCTCAAAGACTAATTTGGAATGATCCAATTTGTTGTTACATCCAACCATTAGCGGCGAAATAATGGATATAAGTAACATAATTAGGAGGTGTATTTCTGTACGAACAGAAACAGAGCTTAAGAGAAATGTTTGGTTATACATAAATCTAATGTCTATTGGATTAGCGATTGTAGATCTTGAACAATAAGGGATGGAATAGAAGGCATACTGCCTCCATATTCAATAATAATTTCACCTTTTGGATTCATCACCATAATTTTATCAGAATGATTAAGGAAGTAGATTTCCTTTCCGCTTTCGGTGTTTGTACGCATAGATACTTGGGTCCGAACTCGTACACTATCCATAAAATTTTGAACTATTATTGGTTCACCAGTAAGAAAGTTGATATTTTCATTTACTTTAAACACTTCCTTATAGCGATGTAGCACATCAGGGGTATCTCTTTTTGGATCAAAACTTACCCCTAAAAACTGCACATTAGCAGGATAGCCTAACTCCTTTTGAATTTTAATCAGATTCTGGGTGATTAAAGGACAAATATCTGGGCAATTAGTGTATATAAATCCTAAGACTACATATTGTCCATGAAAATCTTCTGGAAATTGAACCCTTATACTGTCTTGATTTACCAACTCGAATGAAGTGTCATTCATATTGTCAATAACTTTGTAGTCATTCACGCAGGTACTTTGAGTAATAACTAGTGATAGCACAAGAAATAATAGTATGGCTGATGATATTTTTAGGGTCTTTATAGGCGTATTCATATTGTTGGGTCTATCTATAGAATGTGGTCGTGAGTGTGATTGCAAATAGTATTCCTTGGGTTCATGTTTGTACCAATGTTCGTTGTTTTGTAATGTGAACTTCACACAGGTGCTTGCGCTACTCCTTTGTAGTTTCTACTTCATTTAGCAGTAGTTTCATTAGAGATTCTGCCGCCGAACGCCCTAAGCTTTGTATTTCTTTTTCATTAAGCTCATCCTCGACTTCGAAGGTCAGGGCATCGGTCTTGAAGGTCTTATAAATCCAATTTTTTGCAATGGGTGAATTGGGTTCAAATTCTTCGCTTCGAAAATTTAGTTCAGGATTTGCTTCGGAAACAAAGGGAAACCATCGTTGCGTGAAGTTATCTATGCCGGTGATTACTGCTTCATTGATAGGGTAGAAAACGTTTTCGTTTGTGGAATGAAAATCTATGCCATACACTACCCTATAACGCCCATCTGCTAAGGGAGATAATGCATCTCGGACGGATCTTGTTTCAGGTTGGCGAAAATATTCCCAATCTCTGTTCAAATCAATTCCACTCGAATTATGTCGCCAATGTCCTTGTTCAACTCCATCTGGATTCAACATTGGATAGGCAATAATGCGGAAGTTGGATCTAAAGGTTTGTGCAAGTTCATCGGTATCCATCAACCTGCTAAAGAAATATAGAAAACTCCGATAACCGGAAACTTCTGGGGGATGTTGCCGTGAAAAAAGGATTAACAAGCCCTCTTTTTCGCTCCCTAAATTACCTAGGCTTTGCCACTGCAGAATGGCTCTATTATTATGTGAATAGCCAACGGTATCTACTGTAATTTTAGAGGCAAAGCCGCTATACTCGGGATAGTTTATTAAAGATTCTAGACTATTCGCCTGCACAGGATGAGCAGCAATCCATTGCTTTTGGATACCAATCTGAATGCTCAATAGTAGATCTCCACCTATTGAACTGAATATACTATCTGGTAATAGTTTCCAGCTCGTGAGGTCTGCAGACTCACCTATTTTGGGTATGTACCGGTGAAGTCCGTTTTCATACGATAAACGAATGAGAATTTTTTGTTCCCGATCACTCCAAATTTGAAAAGCATACCAGGGTGAATTATTGATGGGTGCATTTTCAGGTTCTATTTCGATAATTACGGTGTCTTGACCAGACCCTGTGGCTAACCAGGCATTGGAGACTCGAGCGCCATTAAATTCATTACTAATCCATATTTTTGGCTCACCAATGCCAATAATGCGTTTTTTTTGATAAATAATTGCTTTGTTTTGGGTATCCGTTACATCAGGCGGATCGTATGAATATCCACTGAAAGGCTCAGTAGACGAACAATTGTATAGGAAAAGTACTGCAAAAAGTAGTAATGGCAGAAGTTGTGAAAAATGGTTGGCTGCGTCTATTTGATTTAAACCTTTGAAATGATTCATAATGATATGGTATATAAAGACTAAAACTATTTTTGCTTCTGATTAAGATACTATATTATAAAATGATTAAGTAGATATTGAAATGGTATTCAATTTCATAGATACAAGTTTATTACTGAAGTATTCACTGATTTTTATGGTTATACTAAAGTTATGCCTACTCGAAGATGTTTTCGGGCAAGAAGAGTACGCTACCAGTGAGTTTGTTTTTAGAGAGAATACTGTAGATTGGCCAATTGATGTTCCATATGAGATACCGGTGAGAGCGATTCGGTTTGGGGGTCAGAAGCGTTTCACAGAGCCCATACTCCGTAATCAAATAAACGCTGAACTCCCAGCTTTGTGGAAACAGAAATGGGCCGTCGCACAAGCTTGGACCCTCTATAATTTGAGTTATATTTTGCCAGACTTTGGTAATAGTGCCTTACCTCTTTGGGATTCAATTATTATAAAGCAACAAATACAGCAATTAAGGCGCTTTTTGAATACTCAAGGGTATGAGGATGCGGAAGTACATGCGCATGTTGTACCTGTTGAAAACAAGGTGTTTTGGGATGTTTGGTTTCACATCAACTTAGGCGCCCCAACTGTTATATCCGAGGTTAAAGTACGTATCGTAGCCTCGGAGGAAGAGCTCGATGATGTTGAGCAGCAGAATTGGGTTAGAGTCATGGGAGTAGATCTAAGTCAAGAAGCTCAGCAAGAATTTCGAAGGAAAGGACTGGATTTGTCTTTCATCGAGCAATTAAGCTTGGCGAGACAGCTAAGCAATACCAACTATATCGAACTAGACATATTCAGAGAGCAAAACAGATTAGGCGGAGTGGCACTAGAAAATGGATACATATACGCAGAAATAATTTTTAAAACCCATACTGGGAACAATAAAGGCCAAAATATCAATGTTTTGTCCAAGAATAAAATAGTATTTTTTGATATTATTCTTGGTCAAAGACCGACCATCAAAGATATAATAGTGGAGGGTGAACAAACGGTATCAAAGGATATTGTTCAGAGAGAACTCACACTCAAGATTGGTCAATATTATAGTGAATCTGCAAGGAGAAACTCCCTTACTCAGTTATTTGCTCACCCTTTATTTGATGAAGCTGAAATACAAATTTGTGAACAGCCAGACACAGCCTCTTTAACTTTGAAGGTAAGAGTTATTGAAGAGGAGATGCGTTCTTATCAGTGGAGAGTTGGATTAGGCTATTTTGACCGACTAGAGCGACCTGTAAATATCCTAGAGGGATATCAATTATTTCGGACTCAAGGGTCTTGGGTACATAGAAATTTAGGGGGCGGAGGACAACAGTTTTCAACTAACTTAAAACTTTCATACTTCGAGCGGTATGTTGAGGCGGACTATCTTTTTCCATTTGTCTTTAATACCAATAGCAGTATTCGCATTCATCCGTTTAGCCAATACCGAGACGAAAGAGCCTATAATATAAACTCGAATGGAGTTGAGACAGCATTTAGTTATGTTTTGAATAACCGATTAACAGGGTCCATTTCATATCGCTTTGCGCTGAACGATGAGTCAAATATTGAAGCTGGGCAAGGTATACCTGATAGTCTTTTAACCTATAATCTTTCGGTTTTTAATATTAGTTCCAGATATCATTCTAAAGGAATTATAGGCTATAATACTTTTTTGATTCAGCCGACGTTAGAATTTTCTGGACTATTTGGGGAAGGCGATTTTAGCTATCAACGTCTTTCACTGGATCTGCGAAAATATACTCCAGTTAGGGGAGGATCCGTTGTTGCAGGTCGAGTTCGTGGAGGATGGATATTCGAACAAAATAGGGATAGTCTACCATCAGATGTTCGGTTTTATAATGGTGGAAGTACACTGGTACGGGGTTGGGCTAGGCATAATTTAGGCCCTAAAGAATGGGTTGAGCGGGTAGATAGCTCATCAGACAATACGGTTAGTCGTTATAGTTTTGTCCCAACGGGCGGTAAAGCGTCACTAACCTTAAACCTAGAATGGCGAGAGCAGTTTAAAAACTGGAAAGGTGGTTATGGTGTTCTATTTTTAGATGGAGGCCAAGTTTGGAAGAATACCGAAAGTGTTGCAATGAAAGATATACAATGGGCTTTAGGTGCAGGGATAAGATATCGAGCACCATTTGGTCCGATACGAATAGATATAGCCTACAAGCTAAACCCCAGTATCCAAGATTTAGGAGCTATACCTGGAGTAAGAGATAAGAAACCATGGGCAAGGTGGGTTTTGTATTTATCCATTGGAGAGGCATTTTAAGGTGGAATTATTTTGATATTTTTAAACATTCAATATTGACAACACATCCTATAACATGAATAAAGGACGTAGTAACTTAATAATTTTTATACTCTTTTTGGTAGCTAGCTATTGTACTGGTTGTGTTAATTATGGCGCTTTTCAGGGAATTACTAGCGATGGATTATATATTGGTCCCTTACCTGTTCAAAGTAGGATGGTAGAGCCCCAATTTTTTTCTCCGATCGATACAAGCTCTATTTGGTATGCCAATTATTTTAGCTATGTAAGTCAGGATTCATATTTGTGGGAGGAGTTATTACGAAGTGAAGTTGAAGATTTGGCATTAGAAGGTTTAGGCATGGATATTATAGAAATAGATCAAAGTGGGTTTGATGGCCGTGGACCAACACTAAAAACGGGCTGGATATTTTCTGACCGGTCGCAATTTTTTATTGTAAACGAATTGGCTGGACGATCCCCAAATACATTTTTTCTTTTACAAACGACGATAAAACCATATTGGGATCTGATTATTACTCAGTCAGGAGAAGCCAGAGAAGGTATTGATCTACAATATAGAATAGATTACTGATTGGGTACGTCTGTTGTCAGTGATTTATATAAGAAGCAAACTAACTTGTTATTTGTCCAGTCTAAATACTTTAGACTGATTAACTATATCGATAAAATACTTGTCGAGATTCAGTAAGCAATCTGTCATAGACAAAATTTAGGTTATTGGATAAGGATAGTTTCCATCCAGGTGTATCGAGGTCCTCTTATGCTGGTGATTAGGAACTTTTGTCGATATAATATAGGAATATGATATGAAGGTAGGCTTAAGTACTCTCTTTAAATTCAAGAGTCTAAAGAAGCAAGGTATCCACCTTTATTAAAATTGATGGCAAATACTGCATTCATGAACATAGCGGCAATTACAGAGTATATTGTAGCCCATATATCGATAATATAAACAGCCATTATAATTATAATTATGTCTACAATCATCTGAAAGCGTCCAGCATTCACATTGTGGTAATTACTCAGGTACAGTGACATAATATTTAAACCACCCAAGGACACCTTGTGACGAAACAGCATTAATAAGCCTGCTCCCATCAAGGACCCACAAAACACTGCAGAAAATAGTGGTATGGAGGAATCGATTGCGATTCACTGTAAAATCCAGTCTGAAAGTATGGATACTAGACCAACAATAAAGGATGTTTTATGCTGAAAAACTAACCCAAACGCCAAACTGCCAAGGCATAAAAAGGGATATTAATGACAAAAAAAGTTGACCAAAACTCCATGAATTTGCATAAGAACCTAAAAATGCAACTCCAGCTGTCCCTCCAATTAAGAATTCTTGCTGGATAAACAATGCAACCCTAAACGACACAAATAAACTATGTCCAACACTTTTAAAAGAGGCATTCTCGTTGTTTTTTTCCTTGATTGTATTAGCTGATATTATATTATTACTTATCATATTTCTAGTTCGTCACGAATGAGCAACAAGATTGATGAATGTGGAACTATGATATATTTTTCATTTTCAAACTCAATTTCATGAGCACGACTTTTAAGAAAAATAGCCAAATCACCCTCTGTGGCTTGCATTCCAATATATTTTGTATCGTCTGTTGCCTTCCAAACTTCTTCCACATCAGTGTTAGGAATAGGATAACCAGGTCCCGTTTTTAAGATATATCCACTTTGGATTTCCTCTTTTTCTTTTACCGAGGCAGGTAAGACTAATCCACTTCGAGTGTGTGTTTCCATCTCGCGGGGTTTAATGAGTACACGGTCACCCACTATAATAAAATTGTCAATTGAATTAAGATATTCTTGGATCATCTATTAATGTTTATTTTTGCGTTAAATTAATCAGAGGGAAAAGGCGGCGGTTGAAATGTTTTTTATTTAATTAAAGATACAAATAAAATTAGCAATGCATGAGATTAGACATTGTATAGTCTAGCTATTTTGATAGCTAAGTGAAATTAAACTTCTTAGTCATCCTTATAAAATCTGTCCCAATTGGCCTAAACGTTATTAATAATAATACTTTCAATTATGGGGTAGATTTCTTTATTTGCATGTGAGAAAATTTAATCAATTCAATTAAATTATGCAGTCATTACGGTTTCGTTTGAGTCTTATGATGTTCCTTCAATTTTTTATTTGGGGAGCATTTTTTGTGACTATGGGCGCCTATCTCTTGCAGGTGTTTGAAGGAGAAGAGAGTTTAAATACTATAATTGGTAGCGCATATGCTACTCACAACTGGGCAGGTTTACTAGCTCCTGTGTTTGTTGGCTTGTTAGCCGATCGGTATTTTAATGCTGAAAAGGTAAATGGAATCTCTCATCTTGTGGGAGCAGTCCTTTTATGGACTGCTGCTGGAATTACCGAGCCTAGCACCTTTATATGGGTAATGCTTGCCTATTTTATGCTGTATATGCCATCCTTAGCCTTAGTTAATGCTATTGCATTTGCCAATATTGATGATCCAGATTCAGAATTCCCCCGAATCCGGGTTTGGGGAACCATTGGATGGATAGTTGCAGGATTCATGATTGCGGGTACTGTATTAGGTTTTATTCAAATACCCTTGCTTAGTTGGCTAACAGGTGTCGAGAGTAATATTCAGTCCACTAATATTCCTCTTAAAGTGAGTGCCTTTATATCTGTTCTTTATGGACTGTACAGCTTTACTCTTCCTGCAACTCCACCGTCGGCAAGCGGGGAGAAATTTGATGTTAAGCAGGCATTGGGATTAGATGCATTAAAATTACTTAGTGAAAAAAACTTCGCCATTTTTTCTTTTAGCAGTTTTGCTATTAGTATTCCATTAGCATTTTATTATGCTCGTACCAATGATTTTATTGCAGCGGTAGCTTTCGGTGAGCAGTCTCCTTCGTTTATGGCAATTGGACAAATGAGCGAGGTGCTGTTCATGTTAGCCATCCCTCTATTTTTAGCGCGCCTTGGAGTGAAATGGATGCTACTTGTGGGTATGCTAGCATGGACCACCAGATATTTACTATTTGGTTTATTTCCAAGTTCAACGGCGCTCGTTGTTTTGGGTATTGCTCTTCATGGTATTTGTTATGATTTCTTTTTCGTTACAGGTCAACTTTATGTCGATAAAAAAGCTCCTAAACATTTACGTGCCAGTGCCCAAGGGTTCTTTAATTTGTTGACTTATGGTGCGGGGATGCTGATTGGTAATTATGTACTGGGCTGGTGGGGAGATCGAATTTCACTCGATGGATCCACTATAGAGGGTTGGATAGCTGGAGCCCAAAATTTTTGGGTCATGCCTGGCATTGTAGCTTTAATTGTAGCTGCCTTTTTCTTTGCACTTTTTTGGGACAAAACCACTGATGAATATGAACTTGTGGAGGAAATAGTATAAATGCAGCATAGAAAACTCAGGATGGGAATGATTGGAGGAGGCAGTGGAGCTTTCATTGGAGCTGTGCATCGAATGGCAGCACGGTTAGATGGTCAAATCGAATTAGTTTGCGGTGCTTTTAGTAGCTCTCCTGAAAAGAGTAAAGAGACCGGACAAGAGCTATATCTAGCGGAAGACCGTATTTATGATACTTGGAAAGATATGATTAGTCAGGAAGCCCAACACAATGAGGGAGACCGTATGGATATTGTTTCTATAGTCACGCCCAATCATTTGCATGCTGCTCCAGCAATTATGGCCTTAGAGCATGGTTTTCCAGTTATTTGTGATAAGCCGTTGTGTCTATCAACCGGAGAGGCTTTAGAAATCAAAGATATGGTAGAAAAATCAGGTTTACCTTTTGCGCTAACCCACACCTATACGGGTTATCCTATGGTTAAACAGGCACGGCATATGATTGCATCAGGCGAGTTAGGTCCGGTTCGCAAGGTAGTAGTGGAATATCCGCAGGGATGGCTTACCGACAAGTTAGAGGACGAGGGGCAAAAACAAGCGGTTTGGAGATCCGATCCCGCCAAAGCCGGTAAAGCGGGAGCATACGGTGATATTGGAACGCATGCCGCTAATATGGCCGAATATGTGTCAGGTTTACAGATAATCAAGGTGTTATCTAAGATGTCCAAGGTGGTTGAAGGACGTTTACTGGATGATGACACTTCGGCCCTATTAGAATTTAAAGGTGGAGTACCTGGGGTGTTAATTTGTTCACAGGTTTCCGCCGGTGAAGAAAATGCGTTGAGGGTTAAAGTCTATGGAACTAAGGGAGGGGTAGAATGGTGTCAGGAAGATGAAAACACACTATTAGTCAAGCGACATAGAGCTCCTAATCAAGTGTACCGGACCGGAGTAGATAATTCCTATTTGGCAGAAGTGGCATTGGCACATGCACGAGTTCCTTCTGGGCATCCTGAGGGATATATTGAGGCTTTTGCCAATATTTATAGAAATTTTGCTATGGCAGTTCGAGCTAATTTTTCAGGGTCATTACATGACCCTATGTATGATTTTCCAGATATTGATGACGGTGTTCATGGCATGGCTTTGGTAGATGCCATAGTGGAGTCATCCCTTAAAGGTAATGCATGGATTTCACTTAAACATTAGGTGTTTAGAATGGAGTTAGGCACCCCCATAATATTTTATTGTAACACGAATACATCAGTTAAACCCATATGAAAACTATCAAAGGCCCAGCTATTTTTTTTGCACAGTTTATAGACGCATCTGCCCCTTTTAACTCATTAGATGGTTTATGCCAATGGGCGTCTAATTTAGGGTACAAAGGAGTTCAGATACCGAGCAACGTAGATTTTATGATCGATTTGGATACTGCAGCCGAAAGTCAAGACTACTGTGACGAACTAAAAGGAAAGGTAGCTTCTTATGGTCTTGAAATCACAGAACTGTCTACCCATATACAAGGCCAACTAGTGGCAACACATCCGGCTCATGACACTATGTTCGATGTATTTGCCCCTGATAAAGTAAAAGGTAATGAACCTGCCCGACGAGAATGGGCCATCGATCAGGTAAAAAAGGCTGCGATAGCCAGCCGGCGTCTTGGTTTAAAAGCGCATGCTACTTTTTCTGGTTCTTTGCTTTGGCCTATGGTTCATCCTTGGCCACAGCAGCCTACGGGTTTGGTTGAGGACGGCTTCTCGGAACTAGCCAAACGATGGTTACCTATCCTGGATGTATTTGAGGATAATGGAGTGGCATGCTGCTATGAAGTTCATCCAGTGGAGGATATACACGATGGGGTTACCTTCGAACGCTTTTTGGCAGCAACTGGGGATCATAAAGCGGTTAGTATATTGTATGATCCCTCGCATTTTGTATTGCAGCAACTCGATTACTTAACGTATATCGACCATTACCACGAGTTTATAAAGGCGTTTCATGTAAAGGATTCTGAATTCAATCCGACGGGAAAAAAAGGAACCTTCGGTGGGTATGGCGACTGGAGAGATAGAGCAGGTCGTTACCGATCACCAGGGGACGGTCAAGTTGACTTTAAAGGTATTTTCACTAAACTAACCGAATATGGTTTCGACGGCTGGGCGGTTTTAGAATGGGAATGTTGTGTTAAGTCTCCCGAGCAAGGGGCTAGAGAGGGTGTTTCCTTCATACAAAATCATATTATTGAGGCTACACAAAAGGCCTTTGATGACTTTGCTGGATCAAAAGGGGTGGATCATACACTTAATCGGCAAATATTAGGGCTAAAGGAGTAGCCAATCATTCTAAGCCTTCAGCTGATTCTTTGCGTAATACGTCCCTTCTGTTATCCATCGACTGAGTATCAATGAGTTTGTTAAAAGGGTCTATGCCAACTTCAGATGGTTTGGCGTCAACGGTAAAACGCAGCGTTGTTTCGATTTGGTCAAATCGATGTTTTTTCAGGTAAATAACAGAGTCCTGCCCTTGTGTATCCTTTGTGAAAATACCCACATCTATATAATCGCGTAGAGGCAGGGATTGGATAGGTCTTCGAAGTTCTTCTTTTTCCAATATTAAACTGTCTCCAGCGGTATCTTTATAGATCCGCTTTCCTTTTTCATCACTCTGATATTTAGCCGCTAAAAGAGTGAATTCAACTTCATAGGTGCTATCTTGGTTAATCCACCATTCCGCTTTATCTATACGATTATCATAGAGGGTAATCGTTCGGAATAAATCATCTATAAGGTAGCTTAGACTATCAGGTGTAGCTAGTGCAATTTCGTTTACAAATTCTTCGGC
>CESW01038852.1_pt1 | contig 13321 bp, 14 predicted proteins | sample 531171 | NCBI WGS metagenome assembly CESW01 (sample SAMEA2621859, study PRJEB7988) | marine metagenome | biome: marine biome (ENVO:00000447); feature: surface water layer (ENVO:00002042); material: "saline water (ENVO:00002010), including plankton (ENVO:xxxxxxxx)" | depth 5 m
CTTATTGATAAAGATGGGTATATTCGATCTAGAAAAGATAACTTTGGTAATCCAATTATGTATTATCTAGGAATCCATGATATTAATGCAAATCAACAGGGTACACAGATGTTAACATATGATATTAAAAAATTAATTGATGAGTAAAATACAAGAATTAGGCAATCGATTAAAGTACAAAAACTTAATAATTGTTGTCTCAATATTAATTCCTGTGGTTGTCTTGGTTCTTTTTAACATAAGAATAACATCACTACCTCAACTTAATTTTTTGCCTCCTATTTATGCTACGATTAATGGTATAACTGCTATTCTCTTATTAGCTGCTCTATATAGTATTAAAAATAAGAAAATTAAGCAGCATGAAATTTTGATGAAAACCTCAATATTTCTTTCTTTAGTCTTTCTAGTTATGTATATACTCTATCACATGACCACTGATCCAACTCCATATGGAGGTGAAGGCATAGTAAGAACTGTTTACTTCTTTATTTTGATTTCACACATTACACTTTCAGTTTTTATAGTACCAATGGTCCTGATCACTTATGTAAGAGCAATATCTAAAATGTTTGATAAGCATAAAAAAATTGCAAGAATTACATTTCCAATATGGTTATACATAGCTATTACTGGTGTAATAGTTTATTTAATGATATCACCCTATTATAATTATTAATGAAAAAGCTTTTCCTCGTTCTTCTCGTTTTAGTTTTATCTACCTCTGATATTTATTCTCAATGTTCAATGCTAAGTGCTATAATGGAAAGTGATCAGGAATATGAGGCTGCAAAGGGTTTAAATAGAGGTATTGTTTATTTAATGTCCATTCCATATATATTAGTTGGACTAATAATTTGGAAAATCTACAGAACTAATAAATCTCAGTAATTATTTTTAAGCTTTCTGTTATGAAATCATATTTACACAAATTAATTATTTTAAATTTTTTATTCTTAAGCCAATGTTATTCTCAGCATGAAACTAGTAAATATTACATTACAGATGTGAGAGGTGATGTTTTTTTAGAGATGGAAATAAATAATCTTCAATCCAACAAAGGACCTTTATACATTCGTATTCTTGATGAGAATGAAGATCCAGTGATAGTTGGAACTTCATCAGTCATTAATTACTCTGCTAAAATTTCATTTGACTCTATCTCTCCTGGAAAATACGCAATTCAATTTTTTCATGATGAGAATGAAAATCAAAAGATGGATTTTAATCTTATTGGAATACCAAAAGAAAAATTTGGAAGTTCAAATGATGTAAAACCAGTTTTTGGCCCCCCAAAGTTCGAAAAAATGTTGTTTGAAATTTATGAAGACAAAAAAATAGTGATGCAGCCGGTTAATTAATAAATATTTAATTTTATATAATATTAGATATTATCATTAGAAAAACTAATTTTGCACCAGTATGATCGAAATAAACAAGCTTCATAAGTCTTATGATATGGGCTCATCATCACTTCATGTTTTAAAGGGTATTAATTTTTGTGTAGATGATGGAGAGCTTGTAGCAATTATGGGTTCATCAGGATCGGGAAAATCTACTCTTTTAAATATATTAGGAATGCTAGATAGCGCTGATAATGGAACATACGATTTAGATAAAATTAGAATTGAAAATTTAGATGAAAATACAGCCGCTGAATATAGAAATAAATTTCTTGGTTTTGTATTTCAATCTTTTAATCTTATAAATTATAAAAATGCCTTGGAAAATGTTGCTCTTCCTTTATATTATCAAGGTATTCCAAGGAAAGTAAGACAAAAAACTGCATTAAGTTTTTTAGAAAAGGTTGGTCTTAAAGATTGGGCTGCTCATCTTCCAAGTGAGTTGTCTGGAGGACAAAAACAAAGGGTTGCCATTGCAAGGGCATTAGCCTCAAAGCCAAAAGTTCTTCTTGCTGATGAACCGACAGGTGCTCTTGATTCTAACACATCAATTGAGGTAATGGCTCTTATTCAACAAATAAACAATGAGGGAAAAACAATTCTTGTTGTTACCCACGAACATGACATTGCCAAAATGTGTAAAAGGATAGTTCATCTCAAGGATGGTATAATTGTTGAAGATAAGAAAATCAAACAAAATATCTTAAAGAATGTTTAATATAGAACGTTGGAAAGAAATCTTTCAATCTATTCAAAAGAATAAACTAAGAACGATTCTATCTGGAACTACTGTGTCTCTTGGGATTTTAATTTTTATTGTTTTATTTGGTCTTGGAGAGGGTTTAAAGAACTCATATTCTGATTTATTTTTAAGACAAGCCAACAACGTCCTATTTCTATACCCAGGTAAAACAACAAAACCATATGGTGGATTTAAAACAAACAGAAGAATTGAATTTGACAATTCTGATATTTCTGATATCAGGAATAATTTTTCTGATCGAATAGAACTAATAAATCCTACAATTAGGTACGGAGACTTGATTAGGTATAAATTAGAATCTTATGACTTTTCTATAATTGCTGTTTCACCCTCAAACCAATATATTGAAGGAAATGTCTTGATGAAAGGAAGATATATAAATGAAAAAGATATTAATAATAAATCTAAAGTTGTGGTTATTGGCCGGATTGTTGCAAGAGATATTTTTAAGACTGAGGAACCTATCGGTAAATTTATTAATATTGGAAGTAGAACATATAAAGTAGTTGGAGTATTTCAAGACTTAGATGGAGATAATCAGGAAAGTTTTTTATACATTCCTTATACCACAAGACAACAGATCTTAATGGGTAGCGATAAAGTGGGGAACATTTCATTAACGTTTGATGAAAAGCTAGGTGGTTCCGGAGCTTTAAAATTAGAGAACGAAATTAAAACTTTTCTAAAAAAGAAAAAGTCAATTGATCCATCTGATCCTAGTGGAATAAGAACAAGAAATGTTGCAGACGAACTAGATAGATCGATGCAATTTGCAGGAGCTCTTCAAATAATTGTTGCATTTGTAGGGATTGGTACCCTTATAGCTGGAATTATTGGTATTTCCAATATAATGGTTTTTATTGTTAAGGAAAGAACTAAGGAGCTAGGAGTTAGAAAAGCACTTGGTGCAAAACCATCAGAAATAATCAAAATGATTTTAACTGAATCAATTTTTATTACATCAATATCTGGCTTTTTGGGAATGGCGCTGGGGATTACTTTTTTAAATACAGTTGACAAAGGTCTTCAAGATTATTTTATTACAAGACCTGAAGTTGGGTTAAGTACTGCATTTTTTGCAACTATTGTATTAATTATTTTTGGAGTAATTGCAGGATATATACCAGCAAAAAGAGCTGCTAAAATTAAACCAATTGTAGCATTAAATGATGAATAGTTTTAAAAAAATATTTGAAAAAGATACATGGGATGAAATTTTTGAGTCTATATCAAAAAATAGAACAAGGACAATTATAACAACAATTGGTGTTTTTTGGGGAATATTTATATATATAGCACTTGCAGGTTCAGCAACAGGTTTAGAAAATGGATTTGATGAGGCTTTTAGTGGATTGAGTAAGAACTCAATGGGGGTATGGGTTCAGAGTACCTCTGTTCCATTTAAAGGTTTTGAGGAGGGTAGACGTTTTCCTTTTAAATTGTCTGACCTTGATTACTTAAGGGATAGAGTACCAGAAATAGAATATATATCACCAGGACTTCAAGCAGGAGCATTCTCTGGTTCTCCTCCATTGGTAGTTAGAGGAACAAAATCTGATAATTTTAATTTATTTGGGAACTTTCCAACACAAGCAAAAATTTCGGTAATTAAAATTTATGATGGAGGAAGGTTCATAAATGAAGAGGATATTAAGTATGAAAGAAAAGTTGCTGTAATTGGGGAGGGTGCTCAAGAAAGATTATTTAATCTTGGTGAAGATCCTATTGGTAAATACATTATAATCAATGATGTAAATTTTAAAGTTATTGGAGTAGAAAAATTTGCAGAAGGCTTTGGTGGTTTTGGTTCTGACTCAGATATAACTATTCCATATTCAACATTTGCCAAAATGTATAATAGAGGTGATAAGTTTGGTTGGATGTTTATATCCGGATATGATTATGTCAATCCAAAATATTTAGAAGAAACAGTATTAGATAACTTGAAGGTTTTAAAAACAGTTGCTCCTGAGGATGACAGGGCTTTTGGAACTTTTAATATTGGATCATTATTTGAGAGTATTGTAAAGTTTTCCTCAGGTATGATTTTTCTTTCTCTTGTAGTCGGTATTGCTACTATATTTGCAGGTGTAATTGGAATTGGAAATATTATGTTAATTGCGGTCAAAGAGAGAACCAATGAGCTGGGAATTCGAAGAGCACTTGGGGCAAAACCAGAAGAGGTAAAAATTCAAATCGTATTAGAGGCCGTTTTTCTAACTATTTTAGCGGGTATAATTGGAATAATTGTTGGTGCACTTTTGTTATTTTTAATAAATATTGGCACTGCAAATTTAGAAGATTTTCCTTTTACAAACCCAACTGTTCCTTTAGCAATTGTGTTTGGAGCATTTATAACCATGATAACTCTTGGCACACTTATTGGATTAATTCCAGCAGAAAGAGCAGTAAGTATTAAACCTATTGAGGCATTAAGAGAAGAATGAATTATTTAAACAAACAAAAATGAAATTAAAAAATATAGGAATTGTATTATTAATAGTGGGTTTTTTATTTGCTATAGCATACTTTGTTAGGACAAATAGTGAGTCATCAATAGAATTCGATACAACAAGCCCATTCATTTCTTCAATTGAAAAAATGACTGTTGTAACAGGAAAAGTAATTCCAGAGGACGAAGTTGAAATCAAACCTCAATTAAATGGTATTATAGATGAAATATTTGTTGAAGAAGGAGATACTGTTCAAAATGGTCAGCTTATTGCGCTTATTAAAGTTGTTCCAGATGAGAGATCAGTTTATGCTGCTCAAGCCCAAGTAATTGCTGCAGAATTGACTGTTCAAAACGCTGAAAGACAAATTAAAAGAGCTGATGAACTATTTGCTAAGGATATAATCTCTACTCAGGATTATGAAGATGCAAAGTTAAGTTTTGATACAGCTAAAGAGAATCTAACAGCTTCCAAAAATGATCTTGAAATTTTGAGAAAAGGATCTGTGTCTGGTTCTTCAACCGCTAATACGAACATTAGAGCTACGGTCTCAGGAACTATATTGGAGATTCCTGTAAAACTTGGAGATCAAGTAATTGCAGCTAACAATTTTAATGAGGGTACATCTGTAGCTATTATTGCTGACTTAACAAAGATGATTTTTGAGGGTCAAGTTGATGAAGCAGAAGTAGGAAACTTAAAAGATGGCATGTCAATAATTGTAAACATGGCTGCAATTCCAAATGAAGATTTTGATGCAAAACTAAAGTTTGTAGCACCAAAAGGAACAGAGGAGGGTGGAGCTGTTCAATTTAAAATAGAAGCTGACATTACCCTGAATAGTGATACATTTGTTCGGGCTGGATATAGTGCAAATGGCTCACTAATAGTTAACCAAAAAAATGACATAATGGTTATCCCAGAATCAGTTCTTCAATTTGATAGAATAACTCAGCAGCCATTTGTTGAAATAGAAATATCAAATCAAAATTTTGAAAGAAAAGATATAACTATTGGTTTATCTGATGGAGTTAAAATTGAAGTTTTGTCTGGAATTGAAATGAGTGACAAAATTAAGATTTGGAATAAAACTGAACCAATAAAGATTGAGCCAGAGGAATCAGCCTTTGATGAATTTGAAGACAGATAAAATCTATTAAAATGAGAAATAAGTTATTACTATTAGCCTTTTTGTTTAATTCCCTTTTATTTTCTCAATCAGATATTAGGATTATATCACTTCAAGACGCTGTGAATATAGCTTTAGAAAAAAATATAAATATCAAACAGTCAGAATTAAATTTAAAAAATTCAGAGCTAAGTAGGTCTGATGCAATTGGAAATTTTTTACCAAATATTGGTGCCTCTGCTAATCATCAGTGGAATATTGGAAGAGGAGTAAATATTACAACAAATATTATAGAAGAAATTACAACTCAATTTTCTTCAGCAACTGCATCAATTGGGCTACCAGTTTATAGTGGATCTAGGAATGTTTATCAATTACATAGATCAAACCTTGAGATACTAGCTTCAAAATATCAGTTAGACGATATTAAAGATGATGTAAAGCTTTTTGTCGCTAACTCATACTTACAAATAATGTTTAATAAGGAAATACTTAAAGTTCAACAATCTCAACTTGAAATTTCAAAATCTGAATATGATAGAACCAAAGACTTAATTGCTTCAGGCATATTTTCACCAAGGCAAATATTTGAAATTGAAGCAAATCTTGCTTCTCAAGAGCAAAGTGTGGTTCTAGCAGAGAACAACCTTAGAGATGTGAAGCTAAACCTTGCACAAGTGCTTTTAATTGATGACTATGAAAGCTTTGACATTGCAGATGAAGATTTTAGTATACCTTTCTCAGATATACTTGAAAATACTCCTAAAGAAATCTTTGAGAAAGCTAAAACCTTTAGAAATGATATTAAGCTTGCAGAAACAAATATTTCCATAGCAGAAAAAGATATTAAAATAGCTAAGTCATTTAGACTACCATCAATAACCTCATTTTACTCATGGAATACAAGGATTTCATATCTTGATAATTTACCAAGTTTTGAAGATCAATTTGATTTAAATAAAGGACAAACTTATGGACTTGGATTGAATATACCAATATTTCAAGGAAGAGCTATTTCAAATAACATTCAAAGATCTAAGATTAACTTAGATAGATTAAAATTTCAATATGAGCAAGAAAAACTTAATCTAGAAAATACTGTTAATCAAGCATATAATGATCTTGTAGGTTCAATTAAGTTTTATGAAGCATCTAATAAAACGGTTAAATCTCTTCAAAGTGCATTTGAGGATGCCTCTGACAGATTTTTGTTAGGCTTATTAAATTCATTTGATTTCATTCAATCAAAACAACTTTATGAAGCTTCAGTATCTGAGAATATTAGAGCAAAATTTGATTATATTTTTAGGTTAAAAGTCTTAGAATTTTATTTTGGTCTTCCATTGTCTATCCCATTGGATAATTAATCATAATGTCAATAATCTTAAATATTGAGACATCTAGCAAAAACTGTTCAGTTTGTCTTTCCTCTACGGGAAAGATTTTGTCCTATATTGAAAAAGAAGATAAAGAGTATAGACATAGTGAACTTCTAACTTCCTCCATACAAAAAATTTTAATTCAAAATAATTTATCTGTAAATGACCTATCTGCAATATCTGTTGGAATTGGTCCAGGATCATTTACTGGTCTAAGAATTGGACTTTCTGTTGTAAAGGGACTTTGTTACCCTCATAATATTAAACTTATAGGTTTATCGTCTCTTAAGATTATTGCTAACTCTTTATTAGATAAAAACAAAAATATAATTTCATTAATAAAAGATAAAGGTGAACACTTTTATATGTCTGTGTTTAATAGTGATTTAAAAGAGATAATTCAGCCTAAAGTTCAGCAGATAGACAGCGATAGTATAAAAAGTATTTTAGATAAAAAATCAATAATAGTTGTTAATTCAGATGATGCTTATGAATACATATCTAAAATTATAAAGAGAGAAGTAGATATTTTTAAAAGGACAATCAGTTCTGTTGATATGATCCGACTTTCTCATAAATTATTCGATGAGAAAAAATTTGAAGATATTGCATACATAGAGCCATTATATATTAAAAAGCCATATGTTAGCTAAATGATTATTTAAAATCCAAGCTCTTTTTTTACGTCAGCAAGAAGATCTTTACCGTCAGCAAGAATGATTCCACCATTTGGACTTGAATCTATGACATAATTAAAGCCTTGATCTTTTCCAACTTTATTAATAGCATCTCTTGCTTTTTCAAGAAGTGGCGTCATTAAATCCATTTGCTTTTTTTGTAATTCTTGTGCAGCTGAGTCTCTAAACTCTTGCAAATTTGTCTGCATACTTTCTAGCTCTTTTTGTCTTGCCTGATTTGTAACATCAGTTTGATTTGCAGCATCTGATGAGTAACTTTGAGCCTTAGTCTGAAACTCTTTAAATGCATTGTCAATTTGAGTGGTGTAATCTTTCTCAAGTTTTGCTAACTCGTTTTGAGCAGAAATAACCTCTGGCATTTCACTTATAAGCTGTTGAACGTTTATATGAGCAACATTTGATTGAGCAGCTGCAGTTAAAGGAGCTATAGTTAAGAAAGTAATGGCAATCAGTTTAAATATCGATTTCATAATCTATAAATATTTTTCGTTTGCAATATCGGAATTTTTCTTTAAAAAACGATTAAAATTGTTGACCTATTACAAAGTGTGTTTGCCATCCTGATGATTGGCCAGTGTTTGAAAAGTTTGATGAATCGAAGCCATAGCCAAAGTCAATCCCAAGTAATCCAAACGCTGGCATGAATACTCTAACTCCAATTCCAGCTGATCTTTTTATGTCAAATGGACTATAATCCTTGAAATCATCAAATCCATTTCCTGCTTCAAGAAAACTTAATGCAAATACAGAAGCGGTGGGCTTAAGACTAATTGGATATCGCAATTCAAGTGAAAATTTATTATAGATTATTGACCCATCCCTACTTGACAGAGATCCATTCTCATAACCTCTAAGAGCAATTGTCTCTCTTCCATCCATAGCATATTGCTGCATTCCATCTCCACCTAAATAAAATCTTTCAAATGGTATATTTCCTAAGTTACTATTATAAGTTCCTAAAAATCCAAAATCTGTTTGAGCTTTTAATACAAATTTTCCAAATAATCTCGTATACCAGCTACCATCGAATTTTAATTTATAAAACTCTAACCATCTATACCTAGCTTGATCAATTTCAGACTGCATAGGATTACCACTATTATCTAAAAATTCTGGTCTTTCTGCAATATCAGCATAGTCATCACCTCTTATCAATGAGTAAGGAGGAGATAATCTAGCACTTAAAGTAAAATTAGATCCACCAACAGGGAAAATAGGATTTGTAAAAGTATTATTCCTAGATAATGCAATATTATATGCTATGTTGTGTGACTCTCCATTTCCAAATGTAAATAGTCCTGTAAAATAATTTTTTAAATTGTAATATTGGTATGAGATAGATTGGGATAAGACAAAGTAATCATCAGGCACTCTTAGTCTTTTAGCAATTCCTACATTAAATCCAGCGATTTCAAAAGACTGGCTTTTATCTGCTCTTCTAGTAAAATAATCGTATCTATACTGTTTAGTTGAGGATAAAGAGAGAGAAAATTGTACAGGCTGTCTTCCCCCAAACCATGGCTCAACAAAACTAAAACTCCTGGTGCTGTAGAAAGTACTTGTTTGTAATCTTATTGCAAGAGTCTGTCCATCGCCCATTGGCAATGGTCTCCAAGCTTTTCTATTTTTTATATTTTTTGTTGAAAAGTTATTAAAAGCAAGGCCAACTGTACCAATAAAACCCCCTCCTCCATAACCACCTTGTAATTCTATTTGACTTGCTCCTGCCTCTACTAAACCAAGTTCAATGTCAACTGTTCCCTGATTTGGATCAACATTTTTAAAATCAGGACTAATTTGCTCAGCATCAAAAAATCCAAGTTGACCAACTTCACGAACTGTTCTAACAACATTATCTTTACTATATAGTTCACCTGGTTTTATCCTTAATTCTCTGTATATTACATTATCATTTGTTTTGGTATTTCCTGCGACAGATATTTTATTGAAGCTTGCAATTTTACCTTCATTTATTCTAATCTCAAAATCAATAGTATCATTCTCAGCACTTACTTCAACAGCGTTAACTGATGAGAAAAGATATCCACTATTTTGATATAAATTAGAAATATCATTTGCATCAGGGTTATCATCTTGAATCCTCTCTTTTAAAAGAACTCCATTATAAGAGTCACCCTTTTTTATTCCTAATATTTGATCTAATTGAAAGTCAGTATACGAGCTATTTCCAAGATAATTTATGTTTCCAAAATAATATTTATCACCTTCATCAATGTTTAATTCTATATCAATTGTTTTCTCATTGTTAACAATTATTGTATCAAATTTAACTCTAGCATCTCTAAAACCTTTTTCTTTATAAAAAGAAATTAAATTTTCTTTATCAAGTTCATAATCAGATTCAATAAGTTTTGATTTTTTCCAGAATCTTAATAGAAATTTTTTCTTTGTTTTTTTTAGTTTTGATTTTAACTTAAAATCACCAAATATTTCATTTCCAGTAAATGATATGTTATTAATTTTAATTCTTTCTCCCTTATTCACATTAATATTCAGATTGAGTCTATTAGATCCAATAGAATCTGGAGTAGAAACAATATTTACTGTAGAATTTAAATATCCATCCTTTTTTAAATCATTTTCAATATAATTTTTTGTATTTGTAAGAAAGCTCTCAGATAGTCTTTTACCCTCTGACAACTCAGTTTCCTTTTCAAAGTTTTCGGCTTTACTCTTTTTCACTCCGTTTATCTTGTAATTAAGTAGTGTAGGAAGTTCATCTACATTTATCTCAAGTTTAATATTACCATTATTAATATCTGTAACATATAAGTTAACATCACTAAATAACTCAAGATTCCATAATTTTTTTAATATAGCGCTAACTTCTTCACCAGGGACTTGTAGCCTTTGACCTTGTCTTAGTCCACTATATGTAACTACAGTTCTATCACTGAAGTTTTTAAGTCCAACAACTGTGACTGTATCTATTGTATATGTATTTCCTTTTTTATAATTATCTTGCCCCATGAGAAAACTAGTTCCCATGACAAGAGTAATTAGAGTAAAAGCCAATATAGGCCTAAAGTTGTTTACTTGTTTTCCCAAATCTTCTTTCTCTATTTTGATACTCAACTATAGCCTTTTCCAGTTCCTCTTCTGTAAAGTCTGGCCAGTACACATCAGTAAAATATAATTCAGCATATGCGATCTGCCAAAGTAAAAAATTACTAATTCTTTGTTCTCCGCTAGTTCTAATGAGTAGGTCTACATCAGGTAAATTTCTTGTATAAAGATGGTCATTAATTATAGAATTATCAAAATTATCTAGACAAATTGAATCATTTTTAACTTTATCAGAAATTTCTTTGAATGCATTAAATATCTCCTGTTTTCCACCATAACTTAATGCTAATGTCAATATCATGCCTTTATTATTTTTGGTATTCTCTATAATAGAATATAGTTCCTCTAATACTTCTTCTGGAAGAGTACTAAGTTCTCCTACTGCATTAAGTTTAATATTATTTTTGAGCATATCATCAAATTCATCTTTGAGAGTTTGGACTAGAAGCCCCATTAAAGTATCGACCTCATTTCTAGGTCTTTCCCAATTTTCTGTAGAAAATGTATATAATGTTAAATATTTAATGTTAAACTTATTAGCTGCTTCAACAACCTTTCGCACTGCTGTAACCCCATTCTGATGTCCAAAAATTCTAGGCATACCTTTTTGCTCGGCCCATCTTCCATTTCCATCCATTATTATTGCTGTATGATTAGGAATCATCTTAATCGTTAATGTTTTTATTTCTCATATCTTGTCCCCAGAAAAGTTTTTCTCTTAATCTTTTATAAAAATTATCATCATCAAATTTAATTGTTTTGATAGTAAAGTCTGCCTTTGAAATTTCAATTTTGTTTGAAGAACTTATAGAATAAATTCTTGAATCAACTGAAAGATTTATTTCATTATCTCCTTCAAAACCAATCTTTATATTTGAATTATTAGGAATTACTAATGATCTCATGTTAATATTATGAGGTGCAATAGGGTTTAATAATATTACATTTGACTCAGGTGAAACTATTGAACCTCCGATACTTAATGAATATCCTGTAGATCCAGTAGGTGTTGAAACAATTAATCCATCCGACCAGTAATTTGTTAAATAATTATCATTGATTTTACATGAAATATTCAAAAGAGAGGTAGTATCCTTTCTTTGAATAGTAATCTCATTCAGTGCATAAGGAAAATTAGCAAAAGCATTATTCGAGGAGCCCAAATTAACTTTAAGTATAGTTCTCTCAATAACAGTAAAATCCTTATTTTTGATATTTATTATTGCATTATTTATACCATCTCTTTGAACACTAGTTAGGAATCCTAATCTACCAGTATTAACTCCCAAAATTGGAATGTTTGAGTCTTTAACATAAGTTATAGATCTTAAAATTGTTCCATCACCACCTATAGCAAAAACAAAGTCTATATCATTATCAATAGGTTCATTAGAATCAAAAAAAATAAAACGACCTCTTTTACTTTCATCTAATTCATTTTTTACTTTAGAATCTATAATAAGTTGATTATCCTCAGAAATAAAGTCAATTATTTCTTTACAACAATCAATTGAAGATTTGTTTTTAAATGCTATGTATAATGCAATCTTCATATCGCAAAAATACAATTTTTAAAACTTTATTAAGTACTATATTTGCATTTAAGTTTTATGTAAATCATGACAATACTGAGTGTAAATATTAATAAAATTGCAACTTTAAGAAATGCTCGAGGTGAAAACTATCCTAATTTATTGAATACTGCTTTGGATATTGTAAAATTTGGTGCTCAAGGAATTACAATTCACCCAAGACCTGATGAAAGGCATATTAGATATAGAGATGCAATAGATTTAAATAAAAATATATCCTGTGAGTTAAATATCGAAGGAAATCCAATTAAAAAATTCATTGATTTAGTTAATGAAGTAAAACCAGCACAAGTAACCTTAGTTCCAGACTCAGAAGACGCAATTACTTCAAATTCAGGATGGGATACTATAACTAATTTTACATTTTTAAAAGATATAGTAGATAATTTTAAATCAAATTCAATTAGAGTTTCAATTTTTATTGATCCAGATATAAAGATGCTTGAGGGAGCAAAAAAAATGAATGCAGATAGAATAGAATTATTTACAGGCCCATATGCTAAAGGATTTCCAAATGATAGAAACATTGCAATAGAGCAATATGTAAAGTGCGCTGAAGTAGCGACTGATCTTGATATAGAAATTAATGCTGGACATGATCTTAATCAAAATAATTTAAAGTTTTTTTGTGAATCAGTTAATAACATAAAAGAGGTCTCTATTGGTCATGCTTTAGTTACTGAATCTCTTTACAATGGTTTAGAGCCAACAATTAAATCCTACTTAGAAATACTTAAATGAAAATCCTTCATTCAAATCTAATTGGAGATTCAGACAGACATCTATTTATAATTCATGGATTTTTAGGTATGGGAGA
>CESW01031735.1_pt1 | contig 13319 bp, 12 predicted proteins | sample 531171 | NCBI WGS metagenome assembly CESW01 (sample SAMEA2621859, study PRJEB7988) | marine metagenome | biome: marine biome (ENVO:00000447); feature: surface water layer (ENVO:00002042); material: "saline water (ENVO:00002010), including plankton (ENVO:xxxxxxxx)" | depth 5 m
TTCTTGACCCCATCAGCAAACCAAACATAACTGAGAACGGTCGAGAATAGCGAAAGGAATACTAGCCACAACCATGCATCAGGAGAAGCGTTAACAGGTAATCCTAACTTTGTATATTCCCAAATAGTTGCGGGGGTTTGTATTAACAGGCCTGCAACACTAGACCACACAGTTAGATGTAGTGGAGACATTGGGTCCTCTCCAGTCATCACTTTCTTCATCAAAATTGTATTACAGGCCCAAGCTAGTGCAGACAATGCGATCAGTGTATCTCCGAGCAATCTTTCGTCAATTGGGATATTTTCGTTGGGCGAATAAAAGGCGATTATACCCACACCGGTCATTGCTAAAATTAACCCAAGACCTAAGCGTTTGTCAAATCTCTCGCCCAAAAATGGAATGGCGAGTAAAGCAGTAAAAAGTGGATTGAATGTTATCATTAGTGATGCATCGCCGGCTGCGGTGTATCTCATTCCATACATGAAAAACGCTTGATACAAAAAAGTAGACAAAAAGCCAATGACGAATATGATTTTCCATTGATTTCTATTTGGCAAAATCCACTGGTTGGTTATTTTTATGAATACCAAGAAACAGAAAACTGCCAAGACATATCTAGCCCATCCTGCTGCAAAGGGAGGTATACCAGTTTCCTCATTGGATACTACTCTTCCAGCGACCCATCCGAGTCCCCAAACCATTGCAACAATGAGCAGTTTTGCGTGTGTTGCAGTATTTTTCATCAATACCGCTCCAAGCCGAGCTGCAGAATTCGGGCCCTAGGTAGACCGATTTCTGGCATTCCCTCAGCAGGAGCATGGAGTTTTAATCCCTCGATTCTTTGGACATACAAGCCATAGGTTGCAATGTCATTTGGATCGTAGGGTGTTGGTAGACCGAGTTTGTCTAATCCTCGGCATGCTTCTTTGGTGTATATTGGGTATACATTTGTTTCAAAATGCATCCATATGGAAAGTCTTCTGCAGTCTACATTATCCAGAGTCATGAGGTGTTCAAGCAAACCAACATCAGGATACTTGATTGTCTGGACTGCCATTCCTACTTCCATTAGTAGGTCTTCAGGCCAGTCAAACGGAGTCTGATGATCCCAACTATCTGCAATCGTAATGTGTCTAATTGCGTCGTTTCCGGTTATTGCGAACAATGTTTCTTGATATGGTCTGTCGTCATATGCGTTTTCAACAAGGGTTGGCAGCACTGAGAAGAAATTGTCTAACTCAGTCCCACTAGCCCCATAAAGGGATACTGGAAGCATTAACAATCACCTCATGCAGTTGCGCCGATACCGCTAGCGATTTGACCTGCGGACATTGGTTTGTCCTCGATCCACTGTTGCTTCATCAGTTCTACAAGTGCTTCTTCGTCTTCAGCAGTTGGTAAAACAGTAAGCAGGTATTCTTGATACTCTTCTTCGGTTCCTTCGAATAGTCTTCCATCAGTGTAGCAGTTCTTACCGCCAAATGCGCCGATATCACGATGGAAATTCTCGTGAGGAATTGTCATTGTAAAGTCAACATCTTTTGGAATGTGTGCGTTGAACTTAGCGACTTCTTTTGCGATTTCAGCGTGGTAATGGCCCCTGCCTTCTTCATTTAGCACCTGCTTGTCGACTTCAATTTCCTTCTTGAGCTTCTTTCTTTCATCCCATCGTCCCTTAACTCCCCAGACATAAGCCCAGTGAGCAGATGTAGAGGAGTCTGTCCCAAACAGGTCGTGTGCAGTTGCAACCCACTTGTTTATGTAGCGTTGGAGCATGTCAAATGGAATGACTCCTGCTTTGATTATTCTTCTCAATCCGCTTGATCCAGTTCCCAAATGGAAAGCCTCTTCCTTGAGCATTGGGCCCATAGACGCTGCGAGTGGCCTAAATGCCGATGTTGAAAGCATACCTAGCTGGAATTTGCCATCTCTGTCCACGAACATGGTGTAGCAGAAGAAATCTAGCCAGTGCGTCATTGGTCGGTTGAATGCGCCGAGGAGTCTGTCTCCCTCTTGTGCATTTCTTTCGAGTAGTTTCTGAGCCTCACGACGTCCTTGCTGTCCGAAGTATGTCATTAGCAAGTAAGCCATTTGCCAACCGTGTCTCTGCTCTTCTGCCATAATTCTAGCAGCAGAATATCTGTCGAAATCTGTTGGAGCAGTAGCAAGGAGATGCCTTTGTTGTTCGACAGAAGCGAATTCTGTGTCCCCTTGAACTGTAATCATCGAGATCAGTGCGTCACGGATGTTCTGATGAGGGACTTGAAGCGCCCTTTCCCATTTTTTCCTTCCAGCATAATCGCCAAATTCGATTATGTCTCCTGCTCTGTCCCAGTCGAACAATATAGAGAGGTCGAAATCTCCTAACCATTCTCTATTGAATCCAACTCTATCTTGCCACTCGTTGAAGTTATTTACCCAGTCTTCCCAGGTCTTTGGTAATTCAGCCATGCTCCCCCGAGATAACAATTATTATTCAGAGATTTGCGAACATGTTCGTATATGGCAAATTATGGCGAATTTCGCCTTACATTATCTGCGTATGAATTCAATACGACACCCTCTATCTTGTGCAGTTGAACGGAAAGCGTAGATTTACTCACTCCCAACAGCTCTGCTAACTTTGTTAGTGTTATTCTCCTTGGACTCTCCCAATACCCCTCATTCATGGCTGCATCAAAAATTGTCCTCTGCCTTGAAGTCAGCATTCTAGAATTGGTTGACTTTGTTGATACAACTTGATATGGGATATCGCTATCTTTCAAATTCTGAACTAATTGGAATGCTTTCTGTGCAACACATTCAATCGTCCAGTCAACCCATCCATCCCTGACTTCGAATGGAGATTGTGGAATCACACCAGTGTCCCTGATTGGCTTTATGTAACCCCCTCCTTTTGGAGCTATGTCTACCTCATACCTATTTACGCCAAGGTCTCTTACTTCTTCAATTCCTAGATGTGAAGCAAGCTCGTTTGCTAAATCGATAGATGAGGACAATTTTGCAGTTCCTCTACCTTTACTCAATGGCATTGTTTCCTCTATCCTGAGAATAGCTTCAGGTCTCAGGCGAGAAACGTCTCCAGACCAGTGTCCTTCAGGAAGGCGAACTTTTATTCTAAGCAAGCTTACCATAATATCACAATGTATGAGTGCGGTCGTGACGAGAAATAATCCCATTTTTGACGTCGATTAATTCCGCAAATGTTTGAATGTTACCATCTCCAAATTTCACCCCGGGCAAGTAGCCATCGCACACCCCCGATGCGACAAAGATAGCATCATCAGATTTGCAGAGATCCCTCGCATCCCACAGTCTCTCCAAATCATCGTCGACCATTTTTTCAGCTCGCTTTTCTTCTTCTTCAGACCTGAACACTAATCTTCCCTCAAACACCCCACCAATGCCTTGGATTGCAGCGGCGGTAATCACTCCCTCTGGAGCCGCACCAATACCCATCAGCATATCGTAGGGACCGTTCTCCCTAGCAGCCCAAATCGCAGCGGATATATCACCATCTTCCATGAGGTGTAATTGAGCGCCTGTCTGATTAATTTGCTTGAAAAGATCGTTGTGCCTTTCTCTGTTAAGAGCAACTATCTTGACTTCTGAAATAGGTTTGTCGAGCACCTGTGAGGCTTGTTCAATATTGTATGCTACACCTCCATCAAGACTAACATTACCAGATAATTCTGGCCCAGCAGCTATTTTGTCCATGTAGCAATCAGGTGCGTGTAGTAATGCTCCGCGAGGGGCTGCTGCAAGAACAGCGATTGAGTTTGGGTTGTTGTCCGCACAGTTGTTTGTACATTCGAGTGGGTCCACTGCAATGTCTATTTCAATAGCTCCTTCAACGCCTATATCTCTTCCCAGCTTTTCTCCAATGTATAACATTGGGGCATTGTCTCTTTCCCCTTCTCCAATAGCAACTCTTCCATCAAAAGGAACCTTGTCAAATGTCTTTCTCATAGCTTCAACAGCTGCTGCGTCGGCAGCGTCTTTTTCACCCTTCCCTCGCCAGCGAGCACTGGCGATTGCTGCGTTATCTACCGCTTCCAAGAAATACTCAGCAAGGTCAAGCGTGCTCCTCATATCTCAAGCCAGAATAAACTACTCCATCAATGAAGCGGGTCAGTTAGACTTATACTTTTCAAGAATTTTCAATTCTGTTATACTCGTGTTTTGATACTGACCATTTTCATCTTTTTCTAGATACTTTACCATATCTAGGACACAAAGTAATCCCCCCACAACACCAGTTATGGCTTCCATTTCTATACCTGTTTTGTAATTGGCTACTACCTCTACCGTACATCGCAAAGCGAGGTTTTCCCACCCCCAAGAAACCTCGCAACCCTCAAGAGGAATGGGGTGGCAATGAGGAATTATCCTAGGTGTATCTTTTACAGCCTGTATAGCAGCAATTGTTGATGCTTCAATGACGTCGCCTTTTCTAACTCTACGGTTTTCTATGGCCTGTTTTGAATCGGTTGAAAGATTAACTACACCGGTTGCGACAGCCCTTCGTTCAACTACGGGTTTTTTTGTAATGTTTACAATTCCTTCAATTTTATCCAATTTTATCACCCCAATCCAGCTTTCCATGTAGAACCACTTGGTTTAATCTCCTTCTTCCACAGCGGAGCCTGTCGCTTCAATTCGTCAATTAACCAAGAACAACTTTCGAAGGCGTCTTTTCTGTGCGGACTTGCAACAAATATTGCAACGATGTTTTCTTGTGGGCCAACTCTCCCTGTTCTGTGTGACATAGCGATAGATTTTATCTGAAATTTTGTTTTTGCATTTTCGGCAATCTTTCTCAATGTCTCACCTAGTTTCTCTTGCCATGAATCAAACTCAAGCGCCAATACTTCTTCTCCCTCGTCCATTTCCCTTGTTATTCCAACAAAAGAAACAATTGCGCCGCACCCTTCAGTATTCAAGTTGTCACGCAATGTGTTTACATCTAACTTCACAGGAGCATCTTGTATGAAGATGTCTGCGACCATGTATTACCCAAAGGAGCCGCATCTTTGAAACCATCCTTATTCATCTCACATACATGGCGGAGTCACAACCAGTCCACATCATGGGTGCGGGTTTGTCTGGCTTAGCTGCTGCAACGACATTGGCTAATGCAGGAATTGAAGTTCATGTACATGACATAAGAGAAGATTCTGGACAGAGGTTTGATGGCGATTTCCAGGCTTTGGAGAATTGGTCGATGGATTCTGATTTTTTTGAACAATTAAAGCAGTGGGGTTATGATCCAAATGAATTCAAGGCGACGGAATTTAGTGAAGTAGACCTAATTCACCCCGATGATGAGATTTCTAAAACATACACTCCTAAGATTGCTTACAGGATTGTTGAAAGGGGAACTTCAGACCATACAATTGACCAAGGTTTCAAGCGCATGGCCATAAAAGCAGGTGCTACATTGCATTACAAAAGCAGAGTCAAAGAGACTGATTGTCAGATAATTGCATGTGGTCCAAAAGGAACAAGTGCGGTTGCATATGGTGAAATTTTTAAGACCCAGCATCCTAATCACATAGCATTTCAGCTAAATGATAAATTAGCACCCGGCGCTTATTCTTACTTGATAATTATAGACGGAATTGGCTTAATTTGCACTTGCCTGTGGAGAAAGCAAAAAGGTAGTGAAAGATTTCTTAATGAAACAATTGCTTGGTATCAAAAACACTATCCTGACATAGACATGGAGCCTGTCAAAAGAGTTGGAGGCAAAGGCGATTTCACTATTAACAAAAATTATTTTCAAGACGGTAGATATTATGTTGGAGAATCGGGTGGTCTTCAAGATTTCATGTGGGGTTTTGGCATGCGTATGGCGGTTTGGTCTGGGTATTTAGCCGCTCAAGATATTCTAGGTAAATGCAATTATGAAAAAGAGGTAAGAAAACAATTGATGCCTTACGTAAAAACCTCGGTAACTAATCGTTTCTTGATGAACAGAGTTGGAGATAGAACGTTCAAGAGAATGTGTAAGGCGTGGATGAAACATCAATCAAAGACCGGTGACGGGTTAATTTGGATTGGGAAATTATTCAGACCAAATATATTCAAGTCTACTCTGTATCGAATCGTTAGCCCTTTCATGCTCAGAAAAGATGCTAAGGCTATGGGTCGAGGGGTTAGAAGGCTACCATTTCGTAAAGCAAAGAAAAGGGATAATTGGGAGCAATCATCTTCCGCAATTGAAGTTGGAAATAGATGGAATAAGATAAGGCGTTCTGGTGGAAGAACATCATTTAGCGAGAGTAGCGATTGACTCATTAAGCACACCCTGTTAGGCTAGTTTATGAGCGACTTATACGGACTTGAACTGGAACCTATGCCAAACCGCCTTGTTAACTATGGAACAACAGACAATGGTATTGCAGTTATTGAGTTGGCATCCGATTCAGCGGGTGAACCTTTACAAGGAGATGCTATGGGACCTAACACATACACACACGAAATGATGCGTGACATTGACACTGCAATAATCAAGGCTAGATTTGATGATGATGTTACTGTTATTGTCATAACAGGTCAGGGATCAAAATTCTTTTCAGCCGGAGCTTCAATTCGAATGTTAAATAGCGTTTCTCCTGGCTTCAAGTATAATTTCTGTCTACACGCCAACGAAACGCTATCACGTTTTGAACAGACAACGAAATTAGTGATCTGTGCAATAAACGGGCATGCCGTTGGTGGAGGACTTGAGATAGCTATGGCTGCTGATATAAGGATTGCAAGGAAAAATGCAGGAAAGGTTGGTTTGCCAGAAATAAATTTAGGTGTTCTAGCGGGAACTGGGGGTACAGCTCGTCTGACCAGGTTAATCGGAAAAGCAAAAGCACTTGAGATGATGGTGACTGGTGAATTAATGTCTTTCGAGGACGCACTAGATTGCAACCTGATAAACCATCTGTGGGAAGGAGATGCTGATGATTTCCGGCGCGATGTTTTAGACTGGGCTAGCCAGTTTACCTTACCAAACAAGGCTACTAAAGCAGTCGGAAACATCAAACGTTCTTGTCAAACTGGACCGGAGATTCCATTCGAGTATCACCTAGCACTCGAACGTGAATTACAGGCGGCTCTTTTCGGTAGTAATGACGCCAAAGAAGGTATTGCAGCATATGTAGAAAAGAGAGTACCTAATTTTGAGGGTCAATGACTGTTTTGTAAAAATGTCCTGAAACGCAACGATGTTTTCAAGTCCTTGAATAATTTGGGGCCGGTTAATGGCGTCAAAGTATAACGTTCCGGCAGATGTTCCTGACGAGTTAATTGAGACATACATCGACAACATGGATGCAGCAACTTGCGGTACTGGGAAAATGAATTTGTTTGCCTGTGACCAGAAAATAGAGCATTTGAACGATGATTTCTACGACGGTGGAAAGAATATTCCACTTACATCTAACGATCCAAAGCACTTGTTTGAAATTGGATCTATTGCTCACAAACAGGGGACATTAGGAGTTATGGCTGGTCAACTCGGACTGATCTCTCACTATGCGAGAGACTATCCTGATCTTCCATACCTAGTAAAATTGAATTCAAAATCACATATGGTAAAAACTTCGCAGAGAGATCCGGTTTCCCAAGCGATGTGGGACATGGATGATGTCTCTTCGCTTCTACACAATGGAATTAATGTAGTGGGTATAGGTTATACGATCTACATTGGTTCTGAATACGAACATGAAATGCTAACAGAAGCTACTACATTCATCAGGCAGGCGCATGAAATGGGTATGATTTCTGTTGTATGGATGTATCCTCGTGGAAAAGCGGTAACCGATGAAAAGGATCCCCAATTAATATCTGGAGCGGCTGGAGTAGCAGCTTGTATTGGTGCAGATTTTGCAAAGGTCAATTATCCACGAGCATATGAGGGAATGACTCAATCAGAGAGTTTAGCAATCGCTGCTGAGGCAGCAGGCCGTTGTGGAATAATTTGTTCCGGGGGTGGTTCATTGCCACCTGAAGAATTCCTAGGGCGACTAGTTGAACAGATGGAAATCTCGGGATGTAGAGGTGCTGCTACTGGAAGGAATATTCATCAGAAAGGAATCGAAGACGCCGTAAGAATGACTGCTGCATGTAAAGCCGTGATATGTGACGGTGCAGGATTAGAGAAAGCTCTCAAAATATACAATGGACAGTAATCATTGTACTATTCCGCATTCTGTGCAAAGGCAACCTACAACTAAGCCGCCACAAAACATACAAACCGTTGCATCGGTAATCTTTGTAATTTTATACATTATAATCAATTTCGACGAATTAACTCACTGGTTTGAACGTTTCCTTCTGCGTCGATAATAATTGGCTGACCTTCTTGCCAACCTGGACAGTGATCTGAAACCCAATTTCTTGTAGCCCATTCACAAATGTCATAACCACCAGATAAGATTCCCGATCTTTTTATGTAACCTACCTTAACGATGTCTTTGTCTTTAGAGAGAACATTTCCTAGTTGCTGACTGGTGGTGCCATGTCGCATAGTGCTATTGATATGCTCGAGAATTTCTGCGGTGTTGCGAGGCCTATCACCTAGGAATTTTTTGATTTTTTCACGTATTCTTACTGTCTTCATTTTCTGTTCTCCTCCTCTTTTATCGGCCCCGGTTTAGCTCAAATGGTTGCCGTTAAAGTCAAGGACCTATGCAGCCCATATAACCGTTGCTACGAATTTTGGTTCAAAGTTACACCAACTATCGTAATAATGGTACAAAAACTGGTTTATTTGTTAAACTGACTCAGATGAATTGCAATCTCCAATGGAAAAGCGTAACTAAATGTAACAAGTAAGTATAATGTAAGCGAAAAAATTGATATGCCTTGGCGTTCTACAACAATTTGGTGACAATGATTCGTAGTAATCGCATCCGTTCGACTTATCAGAGAAAAATTCTTGATTGGTTATCAGATGGTGGAGGGACTGTAACGGAGGTTTCACATGCATTACAAATAAGAGTCCCGCACGTATCATCTGCACTAAGAAAATTGCGAGAATCAGGGCACGTCGTGCGTGACGATACTAGTAAAAGAGGTTCAAAATATAGGTTAACATCCTCGGGAATCAATCGTTTAGAGAGTGATGCACTTAGCCGATTAAAGGAGCTTGTAACCTGGCCGCCTCCTCCGGGAGCTGCGGGTATTGTTTTGGCAAGGGACAAACAAATGCTACTACTTGGTTACGTGTCGAAACCTCTTGGCCCCCTGTTAGGACTGCCCGATCAACCCATGAACGATGATATTGGAACCTTAGAGAGTTCCAACGGAAATCAAGGGGAGTCTGAGTCTTGGATTTGGGCAGTTCAAAGGCATGAGTCCACTATATGGTGGGATTTAGAGACAATGAGAAAATCAAACCCACCTGAGGAGGCTAGCCCCATGACATTGTCAGCATGGATGGAAAGACCGAAGTTGATGGGAATAATTAGGGCAAAGGTAATCGAAGGTCATGAATCTTGGCCGTTGAGTGTTGGCAGTTGGTTTAGACAACTTACGCCGGGGTATTGGCCAAAGTTACCAGAGATTCTTACAGACGGTGAAACGGTTTTGGGTAGAGCTGGAAATAATGGTCCACTAGTAAAACCAAGAGGAGGCATTCTTGCGAAATTGGGAAAGAGATTAGATAGGTCAATTGTATTGCGAAGTCTCGCCCCTGGCTCTCTTACAATTGCAGAATCTGACCTGCTTTCAAAACCAAAGACACCACTACCTAGACAGGTTCTAAGGCACTGGTTACAAATTATTCACCCAAGGCTTAATTTGAATTCAATTGACGAAAAATATAGTCGATTAATTTCGGATTTAGATAATTTCTCATCTAATGCATTAACGCGAAAATTGATCAGTGATTTTCCTGGGAGGGAGTGGAATGATACCTTCTCTGGTTTCATTGACACAAGTTCAATCTCTATGAGAGCAGCTGAGGCCGTACTTAGATTTGCAATGGATATAAGTGACCTCCCCATAAATTTGGATTGGCGCTGGGAAAATAGCATAGAATTGCTCAAGAGATTCAGTGGAGACAGTAGATGCGGGTTACTAATCCATGAATCAAAGGCATCAAATCTTCCTTTTGTATTAACTGCATCAGATGACGTTGGAAGGTTTACTCTGCAAATGCCCGGAAGGCTACATCTTCCGGTATCAGTCAACAGCCAATCAACTGTACCGGGGGATTGGATAAAGCCACAAAAACCGAGCGAAGTAACGAGAGGAAATGCACTAACGGTCACGAACGCTGAAAATGAACATGATGCACTATGGAAAGCTTGTCAATTGGCAACAGGGAATGATGCTTGGGCGGACAGGCACGAAAAGAAATTTCCGCTGGCGTCATGGATTGCAACAGAAAAAAAGAGTCATGCTTCAAGATGGAGGCGAGTAGGCTCTCAAATAGATCCGATTTGGTCAAGATTAGCAGATATCACTCAATTTGACGATAGTGACCTATCTGAATTGGCTTTATACGATGATGAAATATTTACAGTACTTATGGACAAAATAAGAGAGAATCCGTTAATGGCCGTATCCACAAGAGTGGAGAACCCGGCCGTAGCAACTGCGATATTACTCAGTAAGGATTGGATTAGAGAAGAGGTAGAAGTAATCGATTGTTGGTTGCAAAACCCACTAAGAGTTTCGGAGGTTTTGAGAGAAAATTGGTCATCCAATGACATTGAAAGATTAGTATGTGCATGTCCACATCACAAAATGCTGTTTGAGAATAAAACCCTCAACGATCGTGTTTCAATACTTGCAATAATGGAGGATGTTCATCATTCACTTTGGGAAAAAGAATCACTGCAATGGTTACTAGTATGCCTTGGCTCAACTATGGGAAGAGCAGCATTGTCAATGCTGGATTTACCTTGGCCGGCTATCCTTTACAAAAAAAGAATAAATTCAGACGAACTTAGACTTGTCCATCACATGCCGGATGGACCCGGAAAAGACTCGTTGCTGGATGTCTTAGATGGATTAGAGTCTGTGGAAAACAATTTGCCGCCAAAAAGAGGTAGAACTCACCCAATGGCAGGTTGGCTTTTCCAAGAAAAAATACCAAAGCCTCCACTCAAAGATAATCATAACATGGAAATACACATTGCTCTGCACCGTCGCTTTCAACAATGAGATGTGATTAGGATAATCTGACCGCACATGCAACATCGTAGGGAGAGCATGCTGCTTGATGAACTATGATACCAATGTATGCGGTCATGCGCCATCGACGAAGACCAGGGTGACTCAATTGAGAATGACCTCTGATGCAAACCGATGGACTATGTGGTCGGTAATGGGTCCTCGCTGGACGAGAGAATGAGAGTGAGACAACCAACCGTCTGCACAGAAAGCCCTGACCCTGGGTCAAGCCTCCGAGGAAACAATGACAGGGGCTGTTACGGGTCGGGGCACAGTTTGCATTGCGATTCATTGAATAATCATCAAAATACAGTCAGGGGTATGCAGAGGTTGGCACGCTGCTTGGTCGGTGGCACTTTTGATAGATTTCACATTGGTCACCAGCATCTCTTGAATTCTGCATTAGAGGTATCCGAGCGTGTTGAGGTTTGGGTGACAAATGATGAGATGTCAGCCTCAAAGTCACCCATACTGCAATCTTTCGAAGATAGGAGAGAAGCGATTATTGAATGGGCAGATAATAGAATCACAACCCATGAATTGGAGAATAAGGTTGGTCCAGCTCCGGTGAGAAAAGATTGCGACTCAATTGTTTGTACGCCAGAAACACTTGGCAATTGTCAAAAAATTAATGAAATGAGGCTTAGAAATGGGCTGTTGCCACTTGAGATAATTGAAGTGCCTCATGCTCTAGACGTTAATGGAGGAATTGTATCAAGTTCCAGAATTCGTGCAGGACTAATTGACACTGATGGCACAGTGTGGCTAAAGGAAGATGACAGAGAGACCACATTCCTATTCCATAAGGGTTTAGATGAAGAACTAAAAAAACCATCAGGGCAATTATTTTCTGGTCCAGAAAATTCTCCGGAGGTCGCAATGTCTGCTGCTATGGAGAATATATCACCAGGGGCCATTGTTGCAGTAGGGGACGTTAGTGTTGCAACGCTGTTAGAATTTGGTGTAATACCGGACATCGCACTTGTTGACGGAATGACAAAAAGGATTGAGTTGGAACAAAAAGTTGACCTTTCAGACTTCAGCCTAATTCTTTCTGCCCAAAATCCAGCGGGTGAGGTCACACCATCTTTGATTGAATCAATTGATGCCGCGTTGCATAGTGATCAGACAGCATGTATAGAGGTAGACGGCGAAGAAGATCTTGCTCCTCTAATAGTTCACTTACTATCACCACTAGGAACGAATGTGATATATGGGCAGCCTGGAAAAGGAGTAGTGCTCAGAATTACTGATCTTAAAGCTAAGAGACAATGCAGAAAATTGCTGTCTATGTTTGAGGTGAGAAGTTGACACTTGTATCCATTGCAGTGTGTGTTAGGAACGGTTTAGATTGGATTGACGGATGTTTAGAATCTCTTGTAAATCAAACTCATAGGCCCATCGAGATTCTTTTGGTTGATGACGGTTCAACAGATGGGAGTAAGGAAAAGTGTCAAAGTTGGTCTGACCACGAATTAGTTCAGGTGATAAGTCAGTCTCAACTTGGATTATCAGCCGGAAGGATGGCTGCCCTCGATGCATCCAATGGAGAATGGTTTGCGATTACAGACATTGATACAACGGCAGAAGCCGATTGGATACAAAGAATGCTGGAATCTTCCATCTCTAGAGAAAGTGAAGACGTAGTAGCAGTTACTGGTAGAACAGTATTCTCAAGAGCTGCGGATGTAATATCTACTATTCGTTCTATTGAAATTGAATCGAAGTATCGCTCGAGGCCTAGAATAACCAAACTAGCAAACGGTCCTTGTTCGATGTTTAAAAGAGACAAACTTATTGAAATTGGAGGGTTTAACCCTAAATGGTATCATGCTGAGGACATGGAAGTATCATTGAAATTAGTTCAGGCAGGTGGGATTATTGTATACACAAATGATGCAGTTGTAAACCATGTTCCAGAAACAGGACTTCGTAGATTTCTTGAAAAAAGAAGGAGAGATGCCAGAGCACACGTTAGAATTCATAGAAGATACAAGCGAGTGAAGCATGATTTCTTGGGATCATCATGGGTGGTTTTGTGGATGTTACCAATGATTATATTGGGAATTTTTGGTATTTCGATATTTGTTAACAATGTCATAATTCTCGAAACGCTAAATGTTGAAGCATTTTATGATTCG
>CESW01034693.1_pt1 | contig 13313 bp, 9 predicted proteins | sample 531171 | NCBI WGS metagenome assembly CESW01 (sample SAMEA2621859, study PRJEB7988) | marine metagenome | biome: marine biome (ENVO:00000447); feature: surface water layer (ENVO:00002042); material: "saline water (ENVO:00002010), including plankton (ENVO:xxxxxxxx)" | depth 5 m
GATCAAAATCTAACGACAACCACTCTTACGGCTAACGGTAGAACTGGCAGTGTAACAATAACAGCTAGTGCAAGTACCTTTGCATCTACGGATGTAGGGCGCCTGGTAAAGCTGCATAAAGGTTTTGCTAAGATAACTAACTTTAGTAGCGCCACATCGGTTACAGCGACCGTACAAGAGCTAGAGGACGGTAGATCAGAGCTGATGCCGTCATATGCAGCTAGTACATTATCATTTCATGAAGGTGATCCATCAACTACTGGATTAGAGCATAATGATAGAATAGAAGATAGCGCTGGTAATTTTATTACCCAGGGTTTTGAAAATGGCATGAAGATCACTATTAGTGGTACGTCTAGCAACAATGGATCAGGTAAACTTATAGTCGATGTAACTGATACAGTATTGACGCTTGCGCCTGGTATTGACCTGGCTAATGAAAGTGCTGGTAGTAGTTTTACTTTAAATGGTGATCTTATTGCTGATAGTAATTTTTCACTTGGTGCATTTTCAGATACAACTGGGTTCCCAGCAGCTGTTGCGTTTTATGAACAAAGGTTAGTATTTGCTGGAACAAGCAGTCAGCCACAAACAATATTCTTTTCTCAAAGTGGTGATTTTGAAAACTTTGAGCGTGGTACAAATGATGATGACGGTTTGGTTTATACGATAGGATCTAATGAGGTAAATGTCATTAGATACCTGGCATCAGGACGGCAGCTGATAGTTGGTACTAGTGGTGGTGAGTTTATTGTTAGGGCGTCAGGTTTTGACGAACCATTGAAGCCAAACAACACGCAGATCAAACAACAAACAACATATGGATCATCAGACATCCAACCAATGCAAGTTGGTAATGCTACATTGTTTTTACAGCGTGCTAAAAGAAAACTGCGTGAATTAGTATTTAGTAATGAAAGCGATAGTTATGTAGCGCCTGATATGACTATCCTGGCAGAACATATAACAGAAGGCGGTATAACAGCTTTTGCGTATCAGCAAGAACCTGACAGTGTTGCATGGACGGTTAGGACTGACGGTGTTCTATCATGCATGACATATAGACGAGAAGAGCAAGTTGTTGCCTGGCATAGGCATATTATAGGCGGTGTATTCGGATCAGGCACTGCTGTTGTAGAATCAGTGGCTGTCATACCTGGTGATCTAGATGAAGATGAAGTTTATTTAATTGTAAAAAGGACGATAGGTGGAGCAACAAAAAGATATGTTGAAAGAATGTCAGGATTTGATTTTGGATCTGACATTACGGATGCATTTTTTGTTGATAGTGGACTAACATATTCAGGCAGCGCTGCAACATCTATATCAGGTCTAGACCATTTAGAAGGACAAACTGTTTCAGTATTAGCAGATGGATCACTGCATCCAGACGTTACTGTAAGTTCAGGAGCCGTTACACTCCAGCGATCAGTTACAAAAGCTCACATAGGTTTGCCTTTTACAAGTAAGGTTGAAACACTTAGGATTGATGGCGGTAGTGCTTTGGGAAGCTCCCAGGGCAAAGTAAAAAGAATATCTGAAGTAACTATAAGATTATTTAGATCAGTAGGTTTGAAGGTTGGTACGTCATCTAGTGAATTAGATATTGTGCCATTTAGAGATTCAGGCGATGCGATGGATACAGCAATACCATTATTTACTGGAGATAAAACTGTAGAATTTAGAGGTGGCTACGATGATGATGCAACGATTGTTATTCAGCAAGACCAGCCATTACCAATGACAATACTAGCTATATTCCCAACGGTATCTGTTTTTGATAAATGATTACGATTGATTTTGAAGCTGATCATGCAAAAGAGTTGTATGACGGTATGATTAATGATGACAGAAATAGACCAGCTATAATGATCTCACAATTCGTTGATGAGGTAGTTGTAAAAAATTTATCTTTTACAGCTGTTAATAATGGTAAAATAATTTGTTCAGGTGGTATCTATCCAATATGGGATGGTGTAGGCGATGCCTGGTTTATTGGATCAAACATTATTTATGACTATCCAATTACAGTAACAAAACTTGTTAAAAAAACTTTAAATGAACTTATGGATCTTAATAATTTTCATAGAGTTCAAGCATATGTAAGACATGATTGGGAAGACGCTCAAAGGTGGATCAAGGTCTTAGGTATGCAAAATGAAGGCACTGCCAGGAAATATAGTACTGACGGTAGAAATCACATACTTTTTGCAAAGGTTAAATAATGGCAGACCCAGTAACATTAACACTAATAGGAGCTGGAGTATCCGCAGCTGGTACTTTTGCTGCTGCTCAAGGCACAAAACAAGTTGGGCGATATAACAAGCAGATAGCAGATAGAAATGCAAAGGTAGCAGAACAAAAAGCCGAAATGGCTTTGTTTGATGCATCCAGGAATGCTGTAAAATTTAGAAATGATTTTAGAGGATTAAACGATGCTTCAGCAATGGCAATGCGTAAAAACAATGTAGCTATAACTGGATCAGCTCTAGATGTTTTACTTGGTAATGCTTTAAACTTTGAAATAGATAATGAAAATCAAAGACGCCAGGCAGCTGCTACAGCAAGTGATTATAGAGAAAATGCAGTTAACGAAAGACTAAGAGGACAGCTTGCATATTATGAAGCAAAGCAACAAGCAAGAGCAATGAAGATAGCCGCTATCGGAAAAGCTGCGACAACCTATGGCAGCGTATAAATGAGAGTACCTACATATAAACAACAAACTGGATTTGGTATTCGTGGCGGCGGTGGGCAGCGTTTAACAGCTAGTCTAAATCCTAATGCAGCTACAGCAGTAGCTAGAACTATATCTAGTATTGGTGATACCGTTACTGAAATAGGTATGAGAAAGCTAGAGATAGAAACTGATACTGAAGTTAATACAGCAAAAAAAGCGATTGTTGCTGAATTTGAGCAAGAAAAATCTAAAGCGTTAGTTAGTAATAATCCTATCCAGGCTGAAAGAGAAGCCAAGGGTAAAATGCAGCAAATACTAAAACAGTATTCAATGGGTCTAAAAGTAAATCCGACAACTGGTAAACCTTATTTAAGTTCTAAAAAATCACAATCCAGGTTTATGGTTGTAGGACAAGAGCTTTATAGTTCTGCAATTATTGATTATGTGAAAAAAAACAATTCTAGAATTATTGAGGTTAATAAAGCAAATATATCTAGCAGCACTGATGAAGCTGTCAACGCCATAATAAGTGCAGAAAATCCTGGTGATGCATTAGAAAATTTTAAAAAACTTTTTTCTACAAATTCATTTAATCCAGGTATTTTAAATAAAGCTCTTAGGAATGGTGATTACAATTCAAAAGAATATACAACAGCTTTTGACAATTCTGCTGAAGTACTTGTTGATGGATTAGTTTTGAAAGAAATGAAAAAATCACCAAGCGCTATGGCTGTCGCTATGGAAATTGTAGACGGCAAAAGTGATAATGTTGTTTTAAATAATGCTATCAATCTTATCGGTGATAAAACAAAACTCCGTGATAAAATACTTAAAGCAGCTGAAGAATTTGATGAAGATAGAGAAAAAGCAAAAGAATCTAAAGAAAAAGAATTAGAAGGTATAAATAATAGTCTTTATGCAAAGGTTATTAATATTGATTTATCTGATCCAAAACAAGTAGAAGGCGCAAGAAAAAATCATCAAATACTTAAATCAAGAGGTTTTTACGAAACAACTAGCAAAATCAAAGATACAGAATTATTTTTAGGTATAAGGCAGCCTACTACAAAAGGTAGCCAAAAATCTGATAGAGAAGCAATAATGATACTAAAATCAGCTGATAGAAACAATATTTTGACAGCTAAATTAGTAGAAGATAATGCATCAAAATTATCAGATTCAGACTACAAATCATTTTTGAGCGCAGTGCAAACGGAGCAAAATGAAGGTTTTAGAGATGCCAAACAATTTTTTAGAACAAAACTAAGTTACAATGAAAATGCAGATACTAGCGGCGCAGCTGGTAAGTCTTTACAGTTAATGTTTGATGATGCGCAAAATGAGTTGTTTCAATGGAAACTTGATACAATGGCTGATCCTCAAAAGAAAATTACATATGCAAATACTATTGCCAAAGCAAAAGAAATCTATTCTAGAAAAGAAATAGAATTTCGTAAAACAATGAAGCAATCAGCGGTTGATTATTTAACGAGCATGAACTCAATGCTGCCAAATCCATTGGTTTTTGACGAAAACAAACCCATTCAATCAACATTAGAATACATGAAAAATAATCCAACATTGTTTAGACCTAGTGATTTACTTGTACAAAATCTAAGAAAAGAAATTTTAACTTTTAAAAAATTTAGGATTGATAGCATTCAATGACAAGTTATTTAGACCAAATAGAAAATGATTATGAAGCAGCAGAAACAGCTGCTTTTTTTAATATTGGCGTTGTAAACAAGCCTAAAGAAAAAGTAGAGCCAGTTGTTGATGATAAAGAAACAATACCAGGTACAATGGGTCGAGCTACTGTAAAAGGTGCGGTAAAAGGTATGACAGAACTACCTATGAACCTGGCAACAATAATTGGTGCGCCAGTTGATATTGTTACAGCTGGATTAAATAAAATAGGATTTGATATACAAAACCCAGTTATGGGTAGTGAGTTCCTACAAGACGGCGTAAAGTCTATTATAAATATTGGTGAACAATTAATACCAACCTCACTAAACACACAGTTCAATGAATATTTATCTAAACCATATGACAATCAAATTACTGGTAACTTGACAGAAGCTATATCACAATTTGGCACAACAGCTATCCCAGCTGCTTCTTTTGTAAAATTAATTACTAATGCAAACGCTTTTACCAGGTCATTAATGTGGGGCGGTATTGCTGACGCTACTGCATTCAACGCTGATGATAAAACTCTTGTAGGTCAGTTATTGTCTAATCCTGAAGCTGTTGATCAGCAAGACCAGGGCGCTCTAAGAGAAATGCTGGTTGGTTTATTTACAAAGTATGAAGATGATCCTGAAGCAGTAAAACTTGCGAAGTCTTCTCTTGAAGGTATGGGTATTGGTGGTTTATTAGAAGCCGCATTTAGAATTGGTAGAAAAATACCCTGGAAAAGAGTTTTACAAGGTGGAGCTGTAGCAGCTGGATCAACGGCTTCAAGTGAAGCAGAAGCTGGTGTTATAGGTGATTTAATTAAACGTTTATCTAAAGCTGAAACTGCAAAGCTCAAGGCAGATGCAAAATCAACTAAAGAATATAATTTAGTTAGGGATGAAGCTCTTAGAATAAAAAACGAATATCCTACAGCTGAAGGCTGGTTACCAATAAACATTGCAGCTGATAGTAAAAATCCGTCTTTTAAAATAGATAAGAACGGTAAAATAGAAATAAGATGGCAGCAACCAAGTTATGCTTTTCATACACCAAATAATAAAAAGTTTGAAAAATTAAAAGGTGAAAAGAAAACAGCAGCTTTAGCCAACCATAAACAAATGTTATCTGATAAAATGGTATCAGATGTAAACGCTGTTTTAGAAAGAGCAAAAAATGGTGATCAGGGTGCTATAGATATTATCAACCAGGCTAATTGGTATAGATCAATGAGATCTAGGCTTAGAAGAGAGTTTGGTGGTTTATCGGATGTATTCGCTGATATTCTTGGCGCAACGTCAGCAATGACTAATGTACAACAAAATTATGAAAATGCTTTAGGTGTTCTAAGGTCATTTGTTCGTGGTGATTTTGATAAACAAATTGAAATGTATAAAAAGATTGCCGATGAAGGCGGTAATCTAAGTTCAACGCAACTTACAGCAATGGCTAAAGATGCTAATATTGATTTTGATCTTATTAGAAACGCAGCTGGTAAATTATTTGGTAACAATAGTCCAGCAGCCACTACAGCGCTTTTAGATATGTTTAGACAAATCAAGCCAGGTAAGGCGCCTAAAACAATAAACTTTACTGGCAACCTTATTGGGTTTGGTAATGAAGCAACAATTGATGTTTGGGCGGCAAGATATTTAAGAGATGCAGCTGGTAAACCGAGAATACCACCAGCAGCAGAAAAAGCAGTAGCTGGTAAACATTTGACTAAGAGTACATTTGAAAATCCACAAATAGGATCTGAGTTTGGCTTTGGTCAAGAGGTATTTTCTGACGCTGCAAATAGATTGAATGCGGAGGGCGGTATAAAAGCATTTAATGCAAATATTGGTGATATGGGTGCTGATGATCTCCAGGCAGTTGTTTGGTTTTTAGAAAAAGAAAAGTGGACTAAGAACGGATGGACAACAAAAGCTGGTGAAGGTGGATCATTAGATTTTGAAAGTGTCTATGGTGGATCAGCTAATCCTGAAAGAGTAAAAGAGCTAAGATCAATTATAAATACAGCTGATTCAACTGAAGCTGAAAAAATAAAAGCAGCAGATGAGTTGAAAACTTTAGAAGGTTCACCTGAAAGAACTACAATTGGTGTTTCAAGAGAAAGACCTGACAATGTGCCGACTAATATACAACAAGCTGATTTGTCAGCAGAGCTTACCTCACCTCTAAAAAATGATGATACTGTTATGGCTTTTCAAGCAAACAGCACATACGGTGAATTTATGGGTGAATTAGAACGCTCTTTAAATTATGAGGTTGTGACAAGAACAAATTTTAATCCAAAACCTATGACAGACAAAGTCGTTGAAATGGGTCAAAAATATAATCAAGATGCAGTATTTGTATCAAAGGTTGTTGCTGACGGAACTGACGGTGCTAGACCTGGTGCAGAAATATATTTTCAAAATAGACAAAATGTTGACTTTGCGCAGATCATAACAAATACATTAAGAGCAAGAGGTATCGATGGTTTTACATTTATAACTGATGCAAGATATAAAGATAGACCTGATATTATGTCATTAAGCAATGAGCCAACAGCTGGATTAACTGGTATAAGATTCCAATACATTCCTGAATTTGATGAAGCATTTGATCCATCTAGGGCAAAAGAAATATTTGAGGAAAAAGAAGATTTGTTTTCAGATGTTATTGAGGAAATATCAAAAATAGATGGAATAAGTTTTGCAGATGTAGTAAACTATCAGACCGTGGTTTATAAAAACCCATCTGCAACATGGATTAACGGTGGAGTATCATACGATGAGTACTTTGGAACAGCAACTAGATAGGCAATTACAAAAAGGTAAAGATGAAAATTCTTTTGTTGTAAAAAACCTTAGAAGACAAATTGAAGCAAAAAAATCAGGTAAGTCATTTGCTGAGTTATATGTAACTGGATCTGCTAGTCAAAAGCCAAGCGAAAAAAATTCACAAATGTCCTAAAATTTGGTATAAGACTATATATAGTAGGAGTGCTTTAGGCGCTCCTTTTTTTTGAGGAATTCATGGCAACACCTGAAGAACAAACGCTAGATGCGTCATCTAGTGGCGTAACTAAATTTGCTGATAAAAGACCTGATGTTAGTAAAAATATTCAAGTTGCTGGATTAGGAAAAGAAGTATTTGGTTTATTTGGTGAGATACTTAATAGACAAAGTAAAGGCGGTATGGGTACTTCTGTGTCAGGTTCTGACGCAACAACAAAAGTTCCTGAACCAAGTACTGAAGGTTTGCTCAAAGATGATGAAACTTACAAAGGTGTACAAAAAGATCTATCAGAAAAAGTATTAACACCTGGTGGTCAAGAGCGTTTTGCCAAGGGTGGTTTTCAGGCGAAAGTTGCTATTGAGCCTGAAGATGATTTGATTGATCTTGCCAAAAAAGCAGCTGATGAAGAGGTTAATACAGTTGCAAAAAAAGGTCTTAGAAATTTTAGAACTGGTCTTGCTAATGAAGGTGATGCCTTAGACGTTTTAGAAATTAGAAATAAAGATCTCATAACTAGTGATACTGGTTTAGATTTTAATTTTGATAATTTTGAAAGTGGTAGTGATGTAAATAGAGTTATCAACTCAATAAGTGAAATATACAAAAATCCACAAGAATTAGAAAAAAGAGGTATTAAGACAAACGAGCAAACTCTTGTAGATGCAACAGAATTACTTGCTGATGAAATAGGCTTAACTAAAAAACTACTTAATAAAAAGTCAGGTCAATTACTGAACGCTGAAGAAATGACAGCTGTAAGAGTTTTGCTTCAAAAGTCAGCTGCAAGGTTAGAAGAGTTAGCAAAAAAAGTTGAAACTGGTGATGCAAGTCCAAACGACCTGGTAGCATTCAGGCGTCAAATGTCTATTCATGCTGGTATACAGATGAAGGCAAAAGGCGCACAAACTGAAATAGCCAGGGCATTGCAATCATTCAGGATTAAAACTGGTACTAATATTCCTGACGTTCAGGCACAAGTCATTCTTGATGAAACTGGTGGTACTAGACTAGCACAAGACATGGCTAAAGGTTATTTAGATGCTTTGAGAACTGGCGGTCAATCGAATGCTAATAAATATGTAGCTGGTGCCTGGTATCAAAAACTTGGTGATATTTGGCAAGAGGTATATGTAAATGGTCTTTTAAGTTGGGCGCCTACTCATCTTAAAAATATGTTAGCTACACCATTGTTCATGACATACAATCTTATGGCAGATATGTTGGCTGCAAGTATAGGAACTGGCGTTAGAACTGGTCAAAGATTAGTTGGTAAACAAGTAAATCCTGAAGGCGTTTATTTTGAAGATCTTTTTGCCAGGGTATATGGATATTCTAAATCATTAAGAGATGCTTATGTTGTTATGTCAAAAACATTTAAAACTGGTATACCAGCTGATGTTTTGAATAAAATTGAAAATTCTAATTATAGAGCGATTGATTCTGAAACATTAAATATATCAGGTGAAGCTGGTAAAGCTATTGATACTATAGGCAAACTAATAAGATACCCAGGTACAGCTCTTCAAGCAGCTGATGATTTTTGGAGAGTTATCTCCAGCCGTGGTGAATTATATGAACAAGCTATAAGAACTGCTAGATCTTCAAAAGCAAAAGGCAATTCAACAGATGTTGCTGTTGATGATGCTATGATGACTTTATTAGATCCTAAGTATAAATCTGATGAGTTAGATAACGCAGCTAGATATGTGACAATGACAGATGATCTTGGAGATGGATTAACTGGCGGAACAACAAAATTAATTAGAAAAAGTTTTCTTGGTAGAATATTAATGCCTTTTGCCAAGGCGCCAACAAATAGTATGCTTAGAGTTGGTGAGGGGCATCCATTAATAATAGCTGCTTCAATGATAAATCCAGGCAGCACTATTAGAAAAAATTTGCTTGGTCAAAATGGCTCAAAAGCGCAGCAAAGAGCTATGGGTAAAATGTCATTGGGTGCAATGACAATGTCATTGTTTCACGAGTACGCTATTAATGGTCAAGTAACTGGATCATATCCAAGAGACAAAGCAACTCAAAAAATGTTGCCCCCTGGATGGCAGCCATACAGTTTAGTATTTAGAGCTGAAGGTTTTCCAACGGACGAAGATGGTGATCCGTTGCCGATGTACAATGAAAAAACTGGATTGCCCAATGGTAAATTACTTTATGTAAGTTACCAGGGTTTAGAACCAGTAAGTGCTTTTTTAGGTATTGCAGCTAGTACAGCTCAATATCAAACAATGTTTTACGACCCTGAAGATAGATTAAATTTAGCATCCGCTGCTACTATAGCTACTGTAGATTATTTTAGAGATTTACCATTTCTTCAAGGATTAGGATCTATTATAAGAGCGTTTGATTATGGTGATCCTTCTTTAGTTTTGGATAGTCCGTTAGGAAGTATGATTGGTGCTTTTCCGTTGCCAATGAGTAGTGCGGTAAGGAACATAAAAAAACTTACAGATAGTGAAGAGGGTGTTGAAGGACAAGGTACAATTATACCAAGAAAATCACCAGCTACGCCTTCATTATATTATACTGTAGCTGATGTTGATAAACTTTATGAGGATAGTCAAAAAACAGATAATCCTTTTAAAGAAAAACCATATTCTTTAGTTGGTACTAAAAAAAATATAGATGGTGATTCAGCTGCCACATTTTTCTATGACACGGTTGCATACGGCTGGAATCAGCAAGTTATGACTATACCTTATGCAAAAGGTGTAGAAGAAAACTTTGCATATAAATACGATATGCTTGGATTTAAAAAAGAAAAAGGCGTTTCTTTTGCTGTTAATCCAACACTTGCTTTATGGAATAGCATGACGCCATTTAGAATGAGTTATGGTGAAGAAAATATAGAACCTTATTTTGCTGAATTAGTTAGATTAGGTGCGCCATTATCAGAAGAAAAATCAAGAATTAATGGTGTATCTTTAGATAATATTAGGCGAGGTCAACTGACAGAAATAGCTAAAAACAAAGCGATGCTGCGTCTAAATGTAAAAGGCTCCAGGGGCAGCGGTATGTATAGGTTTAGAGATTATTTAAAAGTATTGATGGTGCATCCAGTTTATGTCAGGGCAAAGGATGATGCCAAAATAAGAATGATCGTAAAAGCTGAAAGTGATTTTTATGAAGCGGCTTTACCGATAATGCTTGCAATGCCTGGCAATGAAGAATTGCAGCGTGTGTTTCGAGAAAATCAATTATTAGATTAGAAGGTTGAATTATGACAGTATCTAGTACAACTACCAAGAATAGTTATTCAGGTAATGGATCTACTCATAGCTTTGCTTATGGGTTTAAGATATTTGCTGATGCAGATTTGACTGTTATCATCAGATCATCAACTGGTGTAGAAACTGTCAGAACACTAAATACACATTACATTGTTACTAATGCTGGTAATGATAGTGGCGGTAATGTTCTGTTTAAATTTAATACTGGTACAAGTAGTGACGCTCATTTTAGCTCAAGTGATTTTAGACCAGCCAGTGGTGAAACTGTTGTTATTAGAAGAAACTTAACACTTACTCAGGGAACTGATTATGTTGAAAATGATCCATTCCCAGCTGAAAGCCATGAGAATGCATTAGATAGAGTTACGTTTATAACCCAGCAGCTGCAAGAAGAGCTGGATAGATCTATCAAACTTTCAAGAACAAATACTATTACATCACCTGAATTTACTACGTCATCAACTGATAGAGCTAATAAAGTACTTGCTTTTGATAGTTCAGGAGAAATATCTGTTACTCAAGAGTTAGGAACTTTTAAAGGTGATTGGGCAGCCAGTACATCATACTTGGTTAGAGATATAGTAAAAGATACCAGCACTAATAATATATTTATAGTCACAACCGCTCATACATCAAGCGGATCCCAGCCACTTACTACTAATGCTAATAGCGCTAAATATTCATTAATTGTTGATGCAGCTTCTGCGACTACAAGCGCAACCAATGCAGCAAGTTCAGCAACCGCAGCTGCAAGTTCAGCATCTACTGCTAGTACCCAGGCAAGTAATGCTTCATCTTCTGCAAGCACAGCATCAACCCAGGCATCTAATGCAAGCACAAGTGCAACCAATGCAGCAAGTTCAGCAACCGCAGCAGCAAGTAGCGCTTCACAGCTAGTTACTTTAATAGATAACTTCGATGATGTATATTTGGGAGCAAAGTCAAGTGAGCCTTCAGTCGATAATGATGGTGATGCACTAAATGCTGGTGACTTATTCTATGATACTTCAGTCAATGCACTAAAAGTTTACTCAGGTTCAGCCTGGCAAATCACAACACAGACATCTTTAACAGAGGTATCAGGAGATAGTACACCACAATTAGGTGGAGATTTAGATGTTCAGACAAATGCTATTGTAACAACAAGCAATCGTAACATTGCACTTACACCAAACGGAACTGGTGTTGTTAGAATAGATGGTAATGTAGATATACAAACTGGTGAGATTGTTCTTAAAAATGGTGGCTCACAGTCAAACATAAAATTATATTGTGAATCAAGTAATGCACACTATGCACAACTTACAGCACCAGCACATTCTGATTTTGCAGGAAATATAACTATAGTTTTACCAGCTACAGCAGGAACTTTGGCACTTACATCACAGTTAAAAACATCAGGAATATCAAGTGGCAACGTAGCTACCTTTGGATCAGGTGTAGCTGATGATGATTTTCTAAGAGTAAATGGCACAACTATAGAAGGTAGAAGTGCTAGTGAATTAGCAACTGATATAGGTGCTACAACAAAAGGTTTTGCAGTGGCAATGGCTATAGCTTTATAGGAGTAAAATATGGCACAAGATTTTGAAAGAGATAAACAGAGAAATGTAGGAACGTCTGCTGTTACAGTTAGAACTGCAAACTCTGATGATGCACTGGTTGGTGTAAATATAGCAAACACACATACCTCACAAATAGATGTAGATGTATTCATAAATGATGGATCAAATGACTTTTATCTAGTTAAATCTGCACCAATACCAAAAGGATCGGCATTATCTTTGTTAGATGGTGGTGCAAAAATTGTAATGCAATCTGGTGATATTCTGAAAGTGCAAAGCACTGTAGCAAGTTCTGTAGATGTTTGGGTATCAGTAGTTGATACGATTAGTGAGTAGGAGTTGATATGGGATATATAGGACAAACAATAACAACAGTATTTCCAACGTCTGTTAGCTTAGATACTGTAACTGCATCAACAAGTCTTAAAACACCATTAATTGAATTTACTGATGGAGATGATGCGATTGCAATAGCTGATACTGGTGTTGTAACAATGCCAAATCAACCTGCTTTTAATGTAAAGCCAAGTTCTGACCAAACTAATTTAGCCACAAGTGGCCCAACTATAGCATTTGGAACTGAAATATTTGATAATAATGCAGACTTTTCGTCTAATACTTTTACTGCACCAGTAACAGGAAAGTATTATGTATCAGCACAAATAGGTTTATTACAAGTAGATTCTGCTTGTGCTTTTATAGGATTAAGTATTTATACCTCAAATAGACAATATTATTCTCTAATTGACCCTGATTTTGGACAAGACGCATCCTATTGGGAATTACAATGGAATGGTGTTGTGGACATGGATGCGAATGATACAGTTTATATAATGTGGTTACAAAGTGGTGGTGCAGAACAAATAGATGTAAGTGCTTCACATACAAGTTTTTCAGGCTACTTAGTTGCATAAAGGATAGGAAATAAAAAATGCCATATATAGGAACATCTCCTTCCAACGGAGTAAGACGAGTACATACCTATACTGCTACTGCTAGTCAGACTACATTTACTGGTGCAAGTAGTGAGGGTGTAACTCTATCTTATGCAGATACAAACTACATAGATGTATTTCAGAATGGTGTATTACTAGGTAGTGCAGACTATACAAGTACAAGTGGTACGTCTGTTGTATTGGC
>CESW01028200.1_pt1 | contig 13304 bp, 16 predicted proteins | sample 531171 | NCBI WGS metagenome assembly CESW01 (sample SAMEA2621859, study PRJEB7988) | marine metagenome | biome: marine biome (ENVO:00000447); feature: surface water layer (ENVO:00002042); material: "saline water (ENVO:00002010), including plankton (ENVO:xxxxxxxx)" | depth 5 m
GTTGTTTCTTGATCCATTTTTTTATCGACTTTAAATCAAATTATTGCATAATAAATTGTACGAAATATAAATCGTAAACCAAATTATTACCAACGGTAGTACTCATATACTTATTTAGTTTACTTTTTAACTCTTCCTTGAAAATAATTCTATTTTTTACTTCTGCAAGCTCATCTACAGTTTTACCTGCAAAATATTCACCTGTTAAACTAGTTAACTTTGGCTCGTATTTACCAAATTCTGCCGAAAAATCGATTAAAGGATTAATAGCAACTTTAACGCTCAAAAATCTATTTGCACCACTACCTCTAGGGTTTACAACGGTCTTCAGCTCAAGTAATTCATATTCGGCTTCTGGTTGATCTGGGTTTGTAACATTTTTATCAGGTTTTTCTATGTTTCGAGCCTTGTATATATCTGGGTAGAAACTGTTAACTAATAAATATGCAATACACAAAAATACTAGAGCAGTAATAACATATATACCTGTCTCAATATATCTAGATTTGGAGTCCTCACTTTCTTCTTCAACCTCTATGTCATCAATCTCTGCCATTTATCATCCAACCTCAAACATTTGCTCGATTACATACCTTTCTACCATATTCCATTCCTTTTTAATATAAATTTCTACTCTTCTGTTTTCGAGTCTCCCACCTGGAGTAAAATTAGTTGAAACAGGTTTATGTTCACCATAACTACTAGCTTTGAAATCTTCGGGTGGAAATTCAGTAGCATTTACCAAATATTGAACTACCGTAACAGCCCTTGCAGCCCCTAAATGCCAATTAGAATTAAATTTTTCACTATATATTGGCACACTATCTGTGTGGCCTTGTACCTCTACAAGTGATTGCTCGGCCACAATTACATTTGCAACGGAACCTAAAACTAATTCTGCAAGAGGTAATAATACATCTGAACCACTATTAAAAGTTAATGAGTCATTAAGCGTTATGAGTACTCTATCAGGATGTTGAAACTCCAAATCCATTTGTTCCGTTACATTAGCTTCTTTTACTACATCTGCTAATTCTTGCCAAGCAGCTCTGGTTTGTTCGATATAATCAACTATGCGTTCCGGTGTTGGCGTTTCACTATTTGACTGAGGCGATTTGTTTGCAGCCTCAAGTAATCCAGTTTGTTCTTCAAACAAATCTATAATTGTATCATAAGTAATTGTTGTTACCCCTGGGGAAAGTATCCATAGGACTAGGAAAAACGACATAAGTAACGTGACCATATCCGAGTAGGTTACTAACCAACTTGCACTTTTTTCTTTAGATTTTCCCATTCTGTAGATTCTAGTCCTGTTGTTTCTTTCCAGATTGTATATAATCTTGCATCTCTTTCTCTCATACCTTTCAATTCCTGATGATGCTTTAAGTATTCAATTCTATCGCCAGCGTCAATAAAGGTCAGTAACCGCTCTTCTAATTGTCTAGGATTGATCTTAGTCACCATTGCTAATACTGCTTCTTTATACATTCTGTTTCTTTTTTCTACTAATGCAGCTAAAAACTCACACTTACCTGCCAATGGTGAGGCAACTACGTTTGCTATGATTGATCCCCATAACGTAGTGAGTAGCGCAATTTTTACTCCTTGAATAATAGCAGGGACATCGCCCGTCATTGCATTACCAAGACAAATAACCATGCCTACTACCGTGCCAATCATACCAAAACCCGGCGCATAATCTTTAATACCGTTTAGTACGTCTACACACAAATCATACTTATAATTTAAATTAGTTATTTCATCCTCAAGTATTTTTTCTAAAACTTCAGGATCGTAGCCATCCACGGCCATTCTCATTCCAGACTGCAAATATTCACTGTACATATGGTCTACATCTTCATCTATAGACAATATTCCGTTTGATCTGACTCTTCTCGCAAACAATGTTAACATCTCAAGTTCTGTTCGCAAATCTAGATTGACATACTGCATTAATTTACCAACTTGCTGAAATGCTAGTTTCATTTTACTAACACTAAAATGCATAATTGTTGCGCATATACAACCCCCACCCACTATTAAAAATGAGAGTATATCGAAAAACTCCCCAACTCCTTCAAATAATGGCCACCAAGAAATCGTTTTAGGAGGATCAAAGAACGTAAACATTATGATGCTAGCAACTATTACTAATGAAATCAAATAACCTTTATCTTTTAACATTTAGCTCACAAATAATTAGTTATTTCTATTTATGGAAGTATTTAATTAGGTAAACATAATAAAACACCTTACTAAGTTAATCTCAATTAGTAAGGTGTTAATTATATTGATAATTTGCATTGAATATAGTCTGATTATATTCAAATAACTGTTAACTTTCGTTTAACGTTTCAGATTTACTGCCTCAACTAACATTTCATCTGAAGTTGTGATTACTCTTGCATTCGATTGATAAGCTCTCTGTGAGGTTATCATTTCTGTAAATTCCCTCGCTAAATCCACATTAGAAGACTCAAGGAAACCAGCAGCAACAGATGAACCCATCTCACCCGCAAAACCGGTTATTATTTCGCCGGCTGCTGATGAAGCTTTAAAAAGACCACCTGTTACCTGTTCCAATCCACTTACATTTTGAACATCAGCCAATGCTAAAAATGCAATTGGAACTGTATTTCCATTATCATAAACACCTTCAAGCATTCCATCACCAGATATTCCGACGTCAATTAGTTTTCCTTGACCATATCCATCCTGCGATAATGCTTTTAGAGTAGTTGTCCCACCATATTGGTTGAATGATATACCTTCCTGGGGATCACCTAATGCAATAGTTATTGTGTTTGATGTACCGTTTGTACTTTCGTATGTTAATTCGAAATTTGATTGTACAACATCACCGTTTAGAAAATCAATATTCCCAGTTTTACCGCTGGTAATTGTTTCACCGTCCAAGAAACTTGCTTCATAAGTCCAAGAATCCTCGGCTTCTTGGATTATTCTAACTATCAAAGAATGTTGATTCCCTAGAGTATCAAACACAGTGGTACTTATAGTATGAGATCCTGTACTTCCTTCACTAATCGTATTAAATACAGGAAAATTTAAACTACCAGCGCCCACAATATCTAAACCCCGAACTTCTAAATCAGTCTCACCCATTACTGTTGATCTTACACTAATAACTCCGTCTACGATACTCATACTTACATCAAGAGGACTAAGTTGTGCATTATAGACATTGACCATATCTTCCACAGTAGTACCGTCTACGCCATAAGTAAATGTGATTGGATTAACTGGGGCCGTACCATCAGGTAAAATTATATCCAATGTTAATGCGTCACCATTTGCAAATGGGGCGCTTGTTTGATCTAAGTCATTTAAAAGTGAACTTGCCTGTGCGGAACTGCCACTAACCTTCAAACTTGACTGAGATTGAAGAACTCTATAAGTACTGGTTGAAGAATTAAGATTTCCTCCCACTGTTACTACCTCAGTTCTTTTTGGAGGAACAGTTCCTTCAAAATCAACTCTTAAATCTTCTAATGTACCAGTGTTTACATTACCATTAGCATCTGCCATAAAACCTTGGATCATGTTACCATCACCAGAAACTAAAAATCCATCTTTATTGAAAGCAAAATTTCCTGCTCTTGAATAAAAATTTTGACCATTATTATTCACAACAAAGAATCCATCTCCTTCAATAGCAAGGTCTGTATTCATACCAGTTGACTGCAGTGCACCCTGAGAAAAATCTCTATCTACACTTCCAACACGAACACCCAATCCAATTTGATCAGTCAACTGTGGTGCAGCTGACCCAGCTCCACTTCTAGCTTCATTTTTACTCATTAATTGTGAAAATGTTACTCGAGAGGATTTAAATCCAATTGTCTCAACATTGGCAATGTTGTTACCAATTACGTCCATCTTTTTTTGAAATGCATTCAAGCCACTTACGCCGGAATTCATTGATTTTAGTAACGCCATAGTATTATTTATTAATTATTATATTTATTTGTAAAAAGTTTAGTCGTTCTTTATTCCTATTTCTTCTACGTTTCCAATAGCCACTTCTAATCCATTGACTATCAGATATACACCTGAACCTGTAAATTTAACTCTCTCTGCGATTCCTTTGGTGTAGGTAAGTGCTGACATTGGAGAGTTTCCACTTTTAGGTCTAACTTCGACATAATATTGCCCATTAGGCATTTTATTCCCATTAGCACTAAAGCCATCCCAGGAATAATCATGCTCACCTTTCTGCAGGCCTTTAATTGTATCACTATAAACTTGGTTGCCATTTTCATCTTTAATAATAATCTCTACCTCCGTGGCACTTTTAGGTATTTTATAAGAAAAGTCTAATGATGAATTTTCTTGCAGGTTAAACTGATTGGATAGTGCTTTTACTTCTTTTCCAGTCAATGCAGCTGCCATAGAATTTGTTAATCCAGCACTCATAAGATTCTGACTTTGCTGCAAGCCTGTTAATGCACTATTAACCCCTATCAACTGTTCTACAGAGTTAAATTGCGCGAGCTGACTAGCAAACTCTGTTCCATCCATAGGATTAATTGGATCTTGATTTTTCATTTGGGCCACAAGTAACTGTAGAAATTCCTGTTGACCCATAGCATTCCGATCGGCTGTATTACCAGCATAAGGATTATTTGCGTTTTGAATTCCATTAACATTCATTTATGCTACCCACTCGTTTGAATTATATCCTAGATTTTTTTGAGTACTTTCCTCAGGCACATCTTGATCTGCATTCTGAGCTGAATTATTTATTACATGTAAATTCTTGGACTTACTCTCACTCTGAGGTGATGAACCGCTATTCTTACCAAAGAAAAAGTTTATATCGGTTTCAAATTTATTCAGAAGACTATTTTTAATTTTATCTACTTCATCCTCAATTTTTTGCTGCAACTCCGAAAGATTAGTCTCAATTCTAAATTGGAACTCATTTTCAAATTTTCTTGCAAATACATCTACTCTTTGACCGTTTTCAAACTCTACATATGATTTTGACCAAATTTTAGAAATCAATTCTTTTTGATCTAAAATTTTATTGATATGCTCACTAAATGAAGTTCTCTGAACTTTAGACAACTCATTATTTTGCATATTGTTATTAATATCTTTCAAGCTAGAATTAACAAATACCTCATCTAATGTATTTCTACTATCCCTTTTATAAGTATTACTCTTTTCTGAAATTGAATTTGCCTTATTTGAAAAAAGAGGAGATGAAATAATCTGATCTATACTTAATTCTTTTGAATTTGCTTGGCTAATAAACCCAACAGCATTATCATCTTCTTCGATTAAATCTTTCCGTAATGATGATTTCTCATCGATAGCCTGCTGAATATCATCAGCAAGTATCTGATTGAACTGCTTTTTCCCAGAATCTATTTTTCCATCCAAGAAACTAACTTGGGGATTTTCTGATTGTAAACCTTTAGTGATAGTTTGTTTGTTCAGAATTTCAGGATTGGAGTCAACATCTACTTCAATTTTACTATGAGCTTCTTGGGTGTCTATGGCTACTTTCATAATGTTAGCCGAATTGTCAAGTGCAGCGAGATTATCAATTAAATTACTAGACTGATTTTGGAGGTTGTTATCATTCTCAGTCCTAAGGGAAGTTTCACCTAATATTTCTGATTGTTCTGCTATTTCTATATCATCTAATACTTGGTTACCTATATTTAGGGTTTCATTTTCACTATTAGCTAAATCTTTTTCTATCCCATCAATTAGTTTAGTGATAGTAAGCTGGCTCCCAATAGCTTTTCCATTTTCAATTAAATCAGCGTCTGATATGTTAATAGTACCTAAATTACGATTTTCCTGACCTTCACTAACCACTAAGGTTGCTTCATCAATATTTATACTTTCATCATCAATTTCTGAGTCATTAACTACCTCTCCTGATGCACCTTCGGTGTTTTCGGGCTGCTTTATATCACCCAAAAACTCATTAAATCCCTTAGGTGATTCATCATTTGCAGTATCGATTGAATTACTCAATACTGTTTTTTGATTTTTTTGATTGTCAATATTAAATCCTAAAATATTCATTTAAATACACCTTCAAGTATTATGGCTGCTTTAGCTGGATCCAAGTTGCGAAGAATTTTTTGCTTTTGATTTGTATTCGAATTTTGATATAACTCAGCAACTTTCTCAATTTTCATAGCTTGAATTATTGGGCTTAATTGCTTGTCATCCAGGTTAAGTACTCCTTTTAATTCATCTTCAAAGTTTTTTTTGTATTCTCTTAACAGACTCAAATCATTTTCTAAAGACTTAACTTTTTCTGCTAAATCTGTTTTTTGTGTTAGATATTCATTCTTCTCTAGATTTAATTCCATTAAGATGGTTTCCATTGAATCAATTTTAAAATTATATCTAGCCTCAATGGTTCTAATATCTGTACTGGATATGTTACTAGATTGACTCTTAATTAACTCATTCTCAGCTGCAATAAGAGCATTTTGCTCCTCTACTTGCTGTACAGTTTCTTCAAACTTATCTGGGTTTATGGATGGAAAGAAAAGATAGAATAGTAGACTACCGATCAATAGAACGCCCACGGATACAGAAGCTATGATAATTATATTCTTTCTTGTGAATTTCATACTATTTACGATTGTCTTGCAAAATTTTGAATAACTAAATCAGAAATTCCAATCTCAATTTTTTTATTAACATCTTGAGTGTATCTATTCTGTTTATTTTCTTTGTCTGTTTCAAAACTCTTTTTTTCAATATGTGCTTTCTTTAGTAAAACAGAATTTTGATCTAATTTTTTGTCAATGTGTAGTGCTTTTTCTATCAACTCTCTTTCTTTACGTCTATATCCTGTTAATCTACTTTCATGAAGCTGGAGATCTCTAATACTTTTGAATTCATTTGTATTTGAAACTTCATTTTTAAATTTTTTAATGCTTTTCAATTCATCTTCAATAAGTGATTTTTCGCGTAGCATATCAGAATGTATTTTTTTTACAGAATCAAGTTCTCTTTTTCTATGTTTTAAAACGGCCTCTAATTTGTATTTGAATTTTTTCACTTCTATAAAACTATTTCTTTAAGTTTAGACCAATATTTGTCTTGATCATATGTTTCATTTATATCTTGTATCAAAAATGATTCCAGTTTTTCATTTTTTTCAATAGCTTCATCTATTTTTTTAGATGAACCCTTAACATATGCCCCTATATTGATCAAATCTTCAGCTTCTTGATAAATTGCAATTAAACTTCTTGCCTTCATCATTAAACTTCTTTGCTCTTTTGTTACAATATTTGCCATAACTCTGGAAATACTTTCCAAAATATCTACTGCTGGATAATGATTTTTATGAGCTAATTTTCTTGATAATACAATATGCCCGTCGAGAATTGAGCGAACTGAGTCGGCTATTGGTTCATTCATATCATCGTTGTCAACTAGAACAGTATATAAGGCTGTTATACTTCCTTCTCTAGTCCGACCAGGCCTTTCTAGTAGTTTTGGCAGCATACTGAATACACTAGGTGTATAACCTTTACTCGTTGGTGGTTCTCCCGTAGCCAAGCCAATCTCACGTTGCGCCATTGCAACACGAGTAATAGAGTCAATCATTAGTAATACATTTAGCCCTTGATCTCTATAATATTCTGCTATTGCAGTAGCAGTAAAAGCTGCCTTAATTCTGCTCATTGCAGAGGTATCAGAGGTTGAAGCAATGACGACTGACTTCTTCATTCCTTCAGGACCTAATGTGTCTTGCACAAATTCTTTAACCTCTCTACCCCTTTCACCAACTAATCCAATAACATTAATATCTGCTGATGAATTTTTTGCAATCATACTCATTAAGACACTCTTTCCGACTCCTGAACCTGCAAATAAACCAAGTCTTTGTCCCATCCCAATAGTATTGAATGCATCTATAGATCGTATTCCCGATTTAAAAATATCACGAATTGGCTCTCTATCTAATGGCGATGGTGGGTTTTTATACAATTCTTCTTTTGATGTCCTTGCAATCTTCCCTTTGCCGTCAATCGGATTAGCATTGGCATCTAATACTCTACCTACTAATTCTTTTCCAACTTTGATGGACATTGAGTTACCTAATGAGTATACAATACAGCCTTCTTTCAACCCAATTGTTTTATTAAATGGAAGTAATAGAGTTTTACCATCTTTGATACCTATAACTTCGGCTTCTACAATGTCGCCATCTATATTTTCTATACCAAATAACTCACCTAAAGTTGCATCAATCCCTGTACATTCAATAACTGTCCCTACAATAGAGTTTAATTTTCCAACTTTTAGTGGTTTGTGCAGAACATTTCCAAATCTTTTTCTTTTGTTAGAAAAAGTATCTAATATTTTATTCTCAAGACTGACCAGCATATTCTAATCCATTCGAGTAAATGCTTCCAAAAGACCTTTTCTTGTATTTATCCAACGCTCTGAATTTATATCTACTATAAATTCACCAGGCAGCATTTTGGGATCAGAGTCTATTGAAATTACTTTCTCAAGCTCAGAGTTATTTATCAATTTTTTGGTTTTTTCTAAATCTGTTAGTGAGACTTTAATTGATGGTTTTAAATTTTGATCAATTTTATCAATGATCCCATTCAATTTCACGAGTTGCTCATCTACAAATTCATCTGAAACCTCTACAACACCCACAATTTCCTGAGCTATTTTTAAAGCTATTTCAATTAAAAATGATGTGAATTCTTCCCTATCTCTGTACCAGTAAGAACTCAATTCTTGATACATTTTTTCAAATAATAGGTTTTGTTTTTTTAATTCTACTAGCCCTTCATCTAACCCTTTTTGGTATCCTTTTTGAAATGATTCTTCAACCTTTTGAGAATTAATTTTTTCCCATTTCTGCTTCTCTTCAGATATGAGTATTTCAACATTTTCATTTGATCTCAAACGTTTTAATTCTGTATTCTTATTTTCTTCATCAAAAATTTTTTGATAGTTTAAGATTTCAATGGACTTATCCATTTTTTTGTTGTTATAATCTTCTTTTAAGTGCATCACTCAATAAAATCCTCTTCATCTGCATTTAAAACAATATCACCTTGCGCTTCTAAATCACGTATCTTCCGAATAATATTTTGTTGCGCTTCTTTAACATCTGCCGCTTTTAGCGGACCTAAATTTTCCATGTCTTCTTGAATCATTTCAGCAGCTCTACCAGACATATTATTGAAAAATTTGTCAGCTAACTCAGTAGTTTGTCCTTTCAATGCTTTCGCAAGATCAGCTTTATCAATTTCAAGGTTTATCGCCTGCATTGCATCTTTATCAATTTTGAGAATATCAGTAAACAGAAACATTTGATCTCTAACTTGAACTGATAAATCTTCATCAACTTTGCTGATTGAAGTAAGTATATTTTCCTCTACTTCTTGGTCGGTATTGTTCAAAATTTGTGCAACCATAGTGGTACCAGATACTGATTCCTCGCCCTCAATACTCATAAACCCAAAATTTTCTTGTATAACCTCACTAATTTCGACTATAACATCTGGTGAAATTTCATCCATAACTACTAGCCGATTCATTATCTCTGCTTGGACATCTTTTTCAAAAGTTGCTAAAAGCTGAGCAGCCTTATCAGATTTTAGTTGGGAGAAAACTAATGCGATGACTTGGGGATGTTCATTTTTTAAAAAATCAGCTATGTTTGAAGTTTTTGTCTGCTGAAATTCTTCAAATATTGATAATGCTGTATTTTTTTTGATAAGTGTATTGATTTGATCAGTGTCCTGATCTGCTCCTAATGACGCTATCATTTTCTGAGCCTGTTCAGACCCACCAGCTACTGTTTCATTAGATGTTGTCATTAATTTATGATACTCTTCTAAAACCTGGGTAACAGTTTCCTTAGGAATTTTACCCAATCTTGATACATCTACAATTACTTTGGAGATTTCTTGGGGCTTAAGACCTTTTAATGCTTCTTTGGAAGCTTCTAAACCAATACTCATCACCAAGATAGCGAGTTTTTCTGAACCAGTAAGTGATTTAAACTTTTTCATGTTTAGTTACTTATCCATTTTCGAACATCAATCGAGCTACCTCTGTAGCTTTTGACGGTTGACTAACAAAAAGCTTTTCTACCTCATCTTTAATAGCATTACTATTTTGTTGTGGCATTTCATTTTCCCCTTCCAGAGCAGGTTGAGAGGCTGCTTGAGTTTGATCAAGATTTTGCGTGGGCAAAGATGCTAAATCTGGTACCCCAGCTAATTCACCATTTTCCATTTGAAAATTACTAGTAGTTTGCATAACTGATCCAGAAAAATTCTTCCGTACATTGTTGACTAAAAATCCTGCTAGAAGTAATGATATTAATATGGCAGCCACTCTTCCCCAACGTTCCCAATCAAATTCTTGCGATTCTTGGTATTCAAGATTTTCACGATATGGATTATAATAAAATTCAATTTGTGAGATAGCAATTTTGTCTACCAATTCATCTTCATCACCTTCTATACCTATAGCCTTTGCTATTAAATCTCTAAACTCATTCAATCGGACATCATCATATTCATCTGCCTCAAAAATAGTTTCACCGTCATCATTAACATTTGGAATTAATGGGGTATTCAACAATATCGAGGCTGAAATATATGTGATTTCACCCTGAGTTTCTTCTATATACTCTTTGGTTCGATTGACTTCATAATTTCGAGATTGTGTAGAAGATTCTACTGTATTAGACCCAATTATTAATGCTTCATCCATATACTCAACTGGTGTGTAATCTGTAGCATTTATTTGCTCCCTATCCTCATCAGTAGTTGTTTGATCACTATTTGTTTCAGAAACAACTATTCTACTATCAGGATCAATTGTATCTATCTCTTTCATTACCTTTTCAAAGTCATGTTCAACAGATACCCGTACAATACTATTCCCTGCCCCCAAGACTCTATCTAACATGGATTGTCCTTTATCTGTTAGATATGCTTCGGTTTTTTGCTTGATTTGCATATGTACACTACCCATATCCCCTCCAGCATCTTGATCTGTATCGTCACTTAACCGGTTACCCAATTGATCCAATATGACCACACTATTCGGAGATAATCCTTCAACACTGCCTGAGATTAGAGATGCAATACCTGATGTTTGATTGCTAGAGAGTCGATTTCCTGGTTCCAATGTCAATATAACAGAAGCAGAGGCTTCAACAGAAGATTCTTCAAATGGTGATCTTTCCTGTAATACTAGATGAACTCTTGAATTTCTGACTTGAGTTAAACTGTTTATAGATCTAGAAAGCTCTCCTTCTAAGGCTCTCTTTTGATTTACCTGCTGCATAAAATCTGTCATACCCAGAGATTGTGTATCGAACAGCTCATATCCTTTATTCTCTGTATTTCCACCGCCATACGATGCTAATTCAAGCCTGAGTGAATGTACCTTATCACTAGGTACATAAATAGCATTTCCTCCATCACTTATTTTATAATCTATATTTTTTTCGTCCAATTTTTGGACTATTGAATTGGCATTATCAAGATTTAAATTCCCAAAGAGTAAAACCTGTTCATCTTGTTGAGCCCAAAAAAATATAGCCCCAGAAATAATTATAACTAAGCTCAACAGCAACCCAAACATTACTTTTTGAGCACTATTCATCACCCCGAAAAAATCTTGTAATTGATTATCTGTATTAGCCATTACCTTCCTATTATTTTAATTAAATTTGCATTCTACTTATTTCTTGATAAACCTCAACCATCTTATTCCTTACCTCTGTAACAAGTTGGAACTGTATGTGAGCTTCTTGCATTTTCAACATAACTTCATGAACATTTTCTGTTTCACCTGATAAAAATGATTCTGTACCTTCATTTGCAGAGTTAAGGCTTTCATTTAGTGTTTCGAGTGTATTCGAAAGCATATCACCGAAGGCTTCTCCGTAAGTTGAGTTCTCCTCAGACTTTACTTTGGTTATTTCACCAGCTAAAGTTGATTCTATTGTGGGGATATTATTTATAATCATAATGTTTGAATAAAATTTTATTTGAAATTATCCTCTTAAATCAATACGACTTCCAGAGAAGTTATTGCTCATTTTTTTGCTGCCTGAGTAATCATAACTTTGAAATTTAAAATCATTTTTAAATGATTGTTGTATAGACTCATTTTCATGTTGTGTTAAGTCAGGCAACTTATTAGTTGGTGTAATATCCCTTGATTGAATATTTTCTTTACTTTCTAAGATATTAGGGATGTTAAAGTTTATTTTCATTATATCTCCATTGATCTTTTCATAATTTGTTTTGCTGCCTCAATAACACTAAGATTTGCTTCATATAATCTGTTGGCACTAACCATAGCTGCCATTTCCCTTACCATATCAACATCCGGATACTGAACCATTCCATTCTCGTCTGCATCTGGATGACTAGGATCATATTCATACCGATATTTTGCAGTTTCTACGATTTCAGATGTTGGACCCAAATTAATTGCCGAATCTGAACCATCAACAATAGATTCAGGACCTTCCAATTGATTCTGAAAAACATTTAAAAAATCAGTGTCATCTGGCCCTTTACTTGAAACAGATTTAATTTGGTAACCAATCGAACCAGGAGTTGAAGAAACTCTAGAATTTGCAATATTTTGGGCTGCAGCTTCCAAACGTTTTTTTTGGACTTCAAGCCCACTGGCTGCTGTTTGGAAAAGACTATTTGAAGTAATTAATGACATTATTATAATTTAGGTATTAGAGTCTTGAATTTGGATTACCAGTTATCCCTATCTTTGTCAATTCTAGTTGACTTCTTATCATTCTGGTCACAAATTGAACTTTCATTTGAGTTTCTGCCATTTCAATTAGTTCCGTGTCCAGATCAACCTTCTCTTCTGTAATTTCAATTGACGGTTTTACATCAGCACTATCACCATTCAATTTTGCTTCCTTTAAATGCTTTTCAAATTCTACTTTTCTTTTATTGTAACCTTCGGTATCAATATTGGCAATATTGGATGCAGTGATTTTTTGTCTTAGTACTAATGCATCTAAGGCTGCCGAAAGTTTATTTAATCCTGGGTCCATTTTACTCGATTTGTTATTTTGTCTTAGGATAGGAGCAAACCTTGTGCCATTGAATATTATATTCGTACCTTTGAATAAATAAATACCATTCAATCATTTTATTAGTAGTTAGACAATCTTAAAACAATTTATGAAAGGAAAATTCTGCCTTAATAAGGAAAAGATTACTTTTGTTTATGAGATAAGATATTTTGCTGATAACTGAATAAAAACAAGA
>CESW01147423.1_pt1 | contig 13295 bp, 22 predicted proteins | sample 531171 | NCBI WGS metagenome assembly CESW01 (sample SAMEA2621859, study PRJEB7988) | marine metagenome | biome: marine biome (ENVO:00000447); feature: surface water layer (ENVO:00002042); material: "saline water (ENVO:00002010), including plankton (ENVO:xxxxxxxx)" | depth 5 m
TTTTTTTGTAACACTTAAATGCTCCTTTATTTAAACTCTTCTTCTCTTTCTTGGTCTGCATCCATTGTGAGGTATTGGCGTTACATCTTTAATTGAGGTAATAACATACCCAATGGATTGCAATGATCTAAGAGCTGACTCTCTACCAGAACCTGGACCAGATACTTCAACTTTGAGATTTTTTAAACCATATTCTTTTGCTTTGTTGCCTACGTCTTCTGCTGCAATCTGAGCAGCGTAAGGTGTGGATTTTCTAGAACCTTTAAAACCTTTATGACCTGAAGATGACCAAGCTATAGCATTTCCTTTTTCATCTGTAATAGTTATAATTGTGTTATTAAAGGATGAAATTATATGCGCTACACCAGAAGAAAATTTTTTTTTAACCTTGGATTTTTTTTTATCAGCCATTTTAACCTTTTGTAACTTTTTTCTTACCAGCAATAGCAACTGCTTTACCTTTTCGAGTTCTTGCATTTGTATGAGTTCTTTGACCTCTAACAGGTAATTTTTTACGGTGACGAAGACCTCTATAACAACCTAAATCGTTTAATCTTTTAATATCCAATGATATTTTTCTTCTTAGATCACCTTCTACTGAATAGTCTTTGTCTATTAAATCTCTAATTTTATTAACCTCATCATCATTTAGTTCGCTGACACGTTTAGAAATATCTATTGAAGCATCTTTACATATATCATTTGCTAATTTATCACCTATTCCAAATATATAAGTAAGAGCAATGTTTACTTTTTTATTTGTTGGAATGTTAACACCTGAAATTCTAGCCATAATGAGATCCTAAGAAAATGAATTGGGTGAATACATGATAATTACATATTTAGTCAAGACTAGATATCTTAAAATTTGGCAGTTTTTCATGATTTTCTAATAATTTCTTTTATTTTAGATGTTATTTCTTCAATATTTTTTGTTCCATCAACTTCATGAAAGATTTTAGGTAGTGTTTCTCTATAAAACTTAGATACTTTTTCTGTAGTGTTCAAATATTCATTATATCTTGTTGCAATTACATCAATCTTGTCATCTTCTCTTCTTTCTTCAGAAGATCTTTTCAGAATTCTATCCTTTAAAAGATCAAAACTAATTTGGATATTAAAGATATAATTTATTGTATTTAATTGTTTTTCTAGAAAATTGTTTAGAAATCTTGCTTGATCTAAAGTTCTTGGATATCCATCTAAAATAAAACCATTATTTGCTTCGCTTGAAAGTCTGGATGAAACTATAGAATTAAGTATTTCATCTGAAACTAATTTTCCAGAAGACATAATCTCTTTCAGTTTCATAGCTAAATTATCTTTTTCAAGTATTTTTTTTCTTAGTATTTCACCTGTTGAAAGATGTGATAACTTTAAATATTCAGAAATTATTTTAGCTTGAGTTCCTTTTCCTGCTCCAGGCGGGCCAAAGAATATAATATTAGTCAATTTATCTTCTACCCTTTAATTTAGTTTTTTTAAGAAGACCTTCGTATTGATGCTGAAAAAGATGAGATTGAACCTGCGTAATGAAATCTATCATAACAACTACAACTATTAATAAAGCTGTACCTCCTAGATAGAAAGGAATTGAAGTTCTGGATAAAAGAAATTCTGGTAACAATGCAACAAAGGTTAAATATATAGTTCCAATAGTGGTTAATCTAATTAATACAAATTCAATGTATTTCGCGGTGTTTTCGCCTGGTCTTATTCCTGGAATAAATCCACCATATTTTCTTAAATTTTCTGCTTGTTCATCTGGATTAAATACTATTGAGGTATAAAAAAATCCAAAAAATATTATCATTGCTGCATATAATGCTAGATATAAAGGTTGACCTCTTCCAAGATAACTAGAAATTAAAATAAAAATATCACTAGATGATCCTGCTCCAAAACCTGACATGGTGTTTGGAAGAAGAAGGATTGATGATGCAAAAATAACTGGAATAACTCCTGCTGTATTAATTTTTAGGGGTAGATGTGAGCTTTGTCCTCCATAGATTTTGTTACCAACTTGCCTTTTTGGGTATTGTACTGGCAAACGTCTTTGAGCTTTCTCAATGAAAACAATAAAGATAATTAATAGAAACACTAGTATTAGTATTCCCAAAATAAATGCGATGCTTAATTCTCCTGTTCTTCCTAACTGTAATGTACTAACAAATGCACTAGGTAAATTTGCAATAATTCCAGCTGTAATTATGAGAGAAATTCCATTACCTACTCCTCTTGATGATATTTGTTCTCCTAACCACATTAGAAAAATAGTTCCTCCAACTAAAGTAATAACTGTAGTTAATCTAAAAAATAATCCTGGTTCAAAAACAATATTTCCATAAGTAGTCTGCATAGATTCTAAACCTATTGAAACTCCGTATCCTTGAACAGCAGCAATCAAAACAGTAAAATATCTGGTATATTGTAATAATTGCCTTCTTCCTTTAGATCCTTGTTCTTTTAAAGATTTAAGAAAAGGAATTGCTGATTGCATGAGTGTCATGATTATTGATGATGATATATAAGGCATAACTCCTAATGCAAAAATACCCATCCTTCCAAGAGCACCTCCAGAAAAGGTATCAAAAATTCCTAATATACCTGATGACTGTTGTTCAAAAAATTGTTGAAGGGCTAAAGGATTAATCCCAGGTATGGGTAGAAAAGTCCCCAATCTGAATACAATCAATGCACCAAGAGTAAATAAAAGCCTTTGTCTTAATTCAGTAGCTTTTCCAAGGGCACCAAAATTTAAATTATTTGCTAATCTATCTGCAGCTGTTGCCATTTATTGTTTTTTAAGTTTAATTTTACCACCATGTTCTTCTAATACTTCAATAGCTTTTTTTGAAGCATAAGAAATCTCTAAATTGGTATTATTTTCAGGTTTTCCAACATTCAAAAGTTTTAGACTACCTTTTGATCGTTTAAAAAGTTTTTTATTAAAAAGATCATCTTCAGTAATATTTTCCGGGTTAATTTTGTATTTTTTAACCAGGTTATTAATTATACTAAAACTAATATTCTGAACTTTGTTTTTAAAGTAATTTTTAAAACCTCTTTTAGGTAAACGTCTATAAAGAGGCATTTGACCTCCTTCAAAACCATTTATAGATACTCCTGATCTCGATTTTTGACCTTTAACACCTCTTCCAGAAGTTTTACCAAGCCCTGAGCCAGAACCTCTACCTCTTCTTTTATTTTTTTTTGATGAGGTTTTAGTAGATTTTATTTCGTTATATTTCATAATTACTTTTATTTGTTATTGTTAATTTCGTTTACTTTTTTTGATCGTTTTGCAGCTACAGATTTTGGTGACTCAGACATTTTGAAAGCATTTAATGTGGCCTTTAACATGTTATGCGGATTTGATGTACCTGTAGATTTTGCTACAACATCTTTAATTCCTAAAGATTCAAATAAAGCTCTCATAGGTCCCCCTGCTATAATACCTGTGCCTGGAGCAGCTGTGCGAAGTATTACTTTTCCAGCTCCAAATCTACCTATCGTATCGTGATGTATTGTTCTGTTTTCCTTTAAATGAACTCTTATCATTTTACTTTTAGCATTTTCAGTGGCTTTCCTTACAGCCTCAGGAACTTCTTTAGCCTTACCAGTTCCAATTCCTACTCTGCCCTTATTATCTCCAACGATCATGATTGCAGCAAAACCGAATCTTCTTCCACCTTTTACGACCTTAGCAACTCGATTAATTGTAACTAAATGCTCACTTAAATCATTTTTATCATTTTCCAACATGTTTACCTCTAAAAATTTAGTCCTTCTACTCTTGCAGCATCAGCAAGTATTTTTATTAAACCGTGATATTTATATTTACCTCTATCAAATGAAACTTTGTCAATACCTTGGGATATTATTTTTTTTGCAATATTTTTGCCAATAAGCTCTGCAATTTCTTTTCTTGAAAGATTTTTATCTTTAAAAGATTTTTCAGTAGATGAAGATGACGCTAATGTTATACCCTTAATATCATCTATTAATTGAGCATAAATGTGGTTATTAGATCTAAATACAGAAAGTCTATTTCTTTTAGAAATTTTTTTAATCTTATATCTAACTCTTTCTTTTCTATCTCTCATTTTATTTCTTTTTTCCTTCTTTTCTAAAAATATATTCATCTAGATATTTAACTCCTTTACCTTTGAAAGGTTCAGGCTTTCTAAATGATCTTATTTTTGCTGCAGCAGCTCCTAGTTTTTCTTTATTAATACTAGATAGTTTAATCAAATTCTGTTTTGGACATTCGATTTTTACATCATTTGGGATGTCAAAATTAATATCATGACTGAAGCCAAGCTCAAGTTTTAATTTATCACCTGAAACACTAGCTCTATAACCAGTTCCATTTAACTCTAAAGTTTTTGTAAAACCATTGGTTACACCATTTATTGTATTGGCTACAATAGCTCTAGTGGTCCCCCAATTTGGATCTTTATTATTTTGATTTAATGGCACAATCTTAACTTCATCATCTGTAATATTTACGTTGTAATTATTATTTATATTTATATGTATTTGACCAAGCTTTCCTTTTGCAGAAAAAATACCTTCATTGAAACTACACTCAATGTCTTTTGAAATTTTAATTGGATTTTTTGCTATTCTTGACATTAGAATACCTCACACAAAATTTCACCACCAACATTATTTTTTTTTGCTTGATGATCAGACATAACTCCTTTTGGCGTTGAAAGAATTGATATACCTAATCCACCGTATGGTTTATTAAGCTCACTTATTTTCGAGTATTTTCTTATGCCTGGTTTAGAAACTCTTTTAATTTTTTTAATTACAGGAGTGCCGTTATAATATTTTAAATCAATCTGTATGGAGTTAACTCCTTTTCTTTCTTCTATATTTTTAAAATCTCGAATATAACCTTCATCTTTGAGCACGTTTAAAACATTAATATTTAATTTTGATTTTAAACACAAAGTTGATACCTTATTTGCTTGATGAGCATTTTTAATTCTAGCGAGCATATCTGAAAGTGAATCATTAAAAGCCATAATTACCTCCTACCAACTTGACTTTACAACACCAGGTATGTCGCCTGACATTGAAAGTTCTCTTAATTTAATTCTAGATAAACCAAATTTTCTATAATTACCTCTTGGTCTTCCAGTTATTTCACATCTATTTCTGTGTCTGATAGCTGATCCATTTCTTGGAAGGTCATTTAATTTATTTTGAAAACTAATTCTATCCTCTAGAGACAGTTTTTTATCTTTAATCTTAGATTTAAGAGCTTCTCTTTTGGTTTTATATTTTTGAATTAATTTTTGTCTAAATAAATTCTTTTGGACTGAGCTAAGTTTTGCCATTTTACTCCTTAATTAATCTGGTTTTGTTTAAAAGGCATATTAAAACTTTTCAATAACTCTAATGCCTCATTATTATTTTTCGCAGAAGTACAAATTGTAATATCCATGCCCCTTACTTTGTCAACTTTATCAAAGTTTATTTCTGGAAATATTATATGCTCTTTTATTCCCATTGAATAATTCCCGTTACCGTCAAAACTATTTATATTAAGACCTCTAAAGTCTCTTATTCTTGGTATTGCAATATTTACTAATCTATCAAGAAATTCATACATTATTTTATTTCTTAATGTTACTTTTACGCCCAAAGGCATACCGGCTCTTATTTTAAATCCTGATATTGCTTTTTTTGATTTTGTTTTAATTGCTTTTTGCCCAGATATTAGTGTTAAGTCTTCTAGAGCTTTATCTATTAATTTGGAGTCATCTTTTCCATCACCAACTCCCATATTTAAAATAATTTTTCTTAACCTAGGAACTTCAAATATATTTTTTAATCCTAGTTTATCTTTTAAATCAGTTTTGATAATATTATTATATACTTCTTGCAGTCTACTCATTTAAATTTCCTTGCCTGAAGATTTATTTACTCTTATTTTATTTTTATTATTAAACTTGAAACTAATTCTTATTCCTTTTTTTAATTCAGGATCATAAAAAGCTAAATTTGAAATATGGATTGGCATGTCCTTGTCAATTATTCCACCAGGTTGGTTATTATCAGGTTTTTGATTTTTTTTAACCTTGTTTATTTCTGCAACAATTGCTTTCATTTTTTTTGGTATCATTTTTACTATTTTACCTGTCTTTCCCTTATCTTTTCCAGTAAGAACTATTACCTCATCACCTTTTTTTAATTTAAATTTTTTATTCATCATATCACCTCAGGTGCTAAACTTATTATTTTCATAAATTTCTTACTTCTTAATTCTCTAGTAACAGGCCCAAATATTCTTGTTGCAATTGGTTCTTCTTGTTTGTCTAACAACACTGCTGCATTTTTATCAAACCTTATTGCCGTCCCGTCAGTTCTTTTAAAATCCTTCGATGTTCTTACAACGACCGCTTTATATACATCCCCTTTTTTAACTTTAGCTCTTGGTAAAGCATCTTTTATAGAAACAACAATTATATCACCTATAGATGCAGATCTTCTTTTGGATCCTCCTAATACTTTAATACATTGAATTTTTCTAGCTCCAGAGTTATCGGCAACAAATAGATTTGATTGCATTTGTATCATGATTTTTCTCCAGTATTTGATAAAACTACCCATTTTTTTAATTTTGAAATTGGTTTTGACTCTATGATTGAAACATTATCACCAGCTTTAAATTCATTGTTTTCATCATGAGCGTGATATTTTTTTGATAATCTAATAATTTTTTTATATAATTTATGTTTAATTCTTCTAGTAACATTAACAATTATTGTTTTATTTGAGTTAGAAGAAACAACAACACCGGATAAAATTCTCTTAGGCATTTTTTTCTCCCTTTAAATTTGAAAGTTTAGTTTTCAATCTGGCAATTTGTTTTTTTGCAATTTTAATCTGTGATGTTTTTTCAAGCTGACCTGATGATTTTTGAAAATTTAAGTTTAAAAGTGTTTTTTTTAAAACTAAGATTTCATCATATATTTTTTTCTCATTTAAATTTATGTTGGTATTCATTATATATTTCTCTCAACAAATTTACATTTTATAGGTAATTTAGCAGCAGCTAAATCCATTGCTTTTCTAGCATCATTTACATTTACTCCATCAACTTCAAACATGATCCTACCTGGTTTAACTCTACACGCCCAGTATTCTATGGATCCTTTACCTTTTCCCATTCTAACTTCAGCGGGTTTTTTTGAAACTGGGACATCTGGAAATATTCTAATCCACATTCTTCCAGCTCTTTTTAAATATCTGGTAATAGCTTTTCTAGCGGCTTCAATTTGTCTAGATGTTACTCTTTCAGGTTCCATAGCCTTCAGACCATAACTTCCATAATTAAGAGCGAAATTACCTTTGGAATTTCCATGTATTCTACCTTTAAACTGCTTTCTAAACTTAGTTTTTTTAGGAGATAGCATATTCATTATCTTATACTTCCTTGATCAATTTCTTTTTTTTCACTTGCATATGGATCTTTCAAAAGTATTTCACCTTTGTTTATCCAAACTTTAATTCCACAAATACCATAAGTAGTTTCAGCTTCTGCAGTAGAATAGTCAATATCACCCCTCAATGTGTGTAAGGGAACACTGCCTTCATGGTATTTTTCGGTTCTGGCAATTTCTGCACCACCTAACCTTCCGCTACAAACAACTTTTACACCTTTTGCACCTAAACGCATAGCGGATTGAACAGCCTTTTTCATTGCTCTTCTAAATGATATTCTTTTTTCAAGTTGAGAAGCTATATTTTCTGCAACTAATTTTGCTTCAACCTCTGGCTTTCTAACCTCTTTAATATCAAGAAAAACTTCTAATCCAGATAATTTTGACAAATCTTTTTTTAATGTTTCAATATCAGCACCTTTTTTACCAATAATAATACCTGGTCTTGAACTATATATTGAAAGTCTTAATTTTTTTGCAGCTCTTTCAATGTTGATTTTTGAAATACTTGCATTTTTTAGTTTTTTTTCAACATAACTTTTTATTTTTAAATCTTGATGCAATAATATTGTATATTCACTTTTTGAAAACCATCTTGATGACCAAGTTTTATTTATACCAAGTCTAATACCATAAGGATTAACTTTCTGTCCCATTATATTTTTCCTTTATTTTTTTCTGATCTTTCCCCAACTATAATAGTAACTTTACTAAATGGTTTGACTATAGAAGCTGCTCTTCCTTTTGCTCTAGGTCTCCACCTTTTCATTCTTAAACTTTTACCAACAAAAGCTTCTTTTATAAAAAGCTTGTCAATGTCTAGTTGTTTGTTGTTTTCAGCATTTGCAATTGCGGCATTTAAAACTTTAAGGATAGTTCTTGATACTCTTTTTTGTGAAAATTTTAATTGATTAACAGCTGTGCTAACTTTCATATTTACTATGTTATTAACAACTAGAGACAATTTGTTAGGGCTTATTCTGACCATGTTATCTTTAGCAATAGACATAAGATTATCTTTCATTTTTGCTCCGCTTTTTTATCTGCAGCAGTATGGCCTTTAAAAGTTCTAGTAGGGGAAAATTCTCCGAGCTTGTGTCCAACCATTTGTTCATTAACAGTTACAGGAACAAATTTTTGTCCGTTATATACTCCAAAAGTTAAACCTACAAATTGCGGGAGTATTGTTGATCTTCTCGACCAAGTTTTTAGGACTTCTTTTCTCCCAGATTGAGATAATTTTTCTGCTTTTTTCATTAAAGTAACATCAACAAAAGGACCTTTCCAGATAGATCTTGTCATTATTTTTTCTTCCTTTTAATTATAAAAACATCCGTTTTTTTATTATTTCGTGTTTTTTTTCCCTTTGTGGAAACACCCCAAGGAGTAACAGGATCTCTTCCGCCAGAAGTTCTACCTTCTCCACCTCCGTGAGGATGATCTACGGGGTTCATAACAACACCTCTAACTTTAGGTCTGAACCCTAAGTATCTTTTTCTACCTGCTTTACCTAACTTAATATTTTTTTGATCAGCATTAGATACTTCTCCAATAGTTGCTCTACAATTTTTATTAATATGTCTAATTTCTCCTGAAATTAGTTTGATTTGAACGTATGGTTGTTCTTTGGATACGATTTGAGCAGAAGAACCAGCAGATCTAATTAATTGTGCCCCGGCACCAGGCTTTAGTTCGATATTATGTATATTTGTACCTATCGGAATATTGTTTATTGGCAGGCAATTTCCATCTTTTATTGATACACTTTCACCTGAAATTATTTTTTCTCCAATTTTAATATTTTTAGGTGAAATAATATATTTAAGCTCACCATCTTCATATCTGATAAGAGAAATAAAAGCTGTTCTATTTGGATCATACTCATTTCTTATTACTTCAGCTGGCATATCTATCTTAGATCTTTTAAAATCAATTAGTCTGTATTTTCTTTTTACGCCACCACCCATTCTTCTAGAGGTTATTCTACCTTGATTATTTCTACCTCCAGTTGATTTATATTTTTTTGTAAGTAATTTGTGAGGTTTTTCATTAGAAAGATCTTTTTTTGATACTAAAACTGTTCCTCTTAAACCAGGTGTTATTGGCTTAAATTTTGTTAGCATTATTTAATCTCCAATGAAGAGTCGATGGTGTTACCTTCATCAAGAGTTACAATTGCTCTTTTTGAATCTTTTCTAAAACCATATTGACCCTTAAAAGTTTTTCCTTTACCTCGCAGTATTGAGGTATTAACTTTATTTACTTTGACTTTAAAAATTGTTTCGATAGCATTTTTAATTTCAATTGAATTCGAGTTTTTTGATACTACAAAAGAATATTGATTGTACTGTTGTAAGTTAGTCGATTTCTCTGTGGTAATCGGTTTTTTAATAATATCATAAGCTCTTTCAAGAGAAATGTTTTTATTTTTATTTTTCATGAAAGCCTCTTAGTAATTTCATTTATTGATTTTTCTTCTATAAAAATTTTGTCAAATGTAATTAGGTCCTTTACGTTAATTCCTTTTTGGTTCAAAATTGATATTTTGGGTATATTTGAAGATGCTAGTTTAAAATTTTTATCTAAACCAGTTTCGGAATATATAAAAAGAGCAGAATCATAGTCAAATGATTTTAAGTTTAAAAATAAATCTTTTGTTTTGAAACTATCAATAGCAAATGTGTCTATAATAATAACTTTGTCTTTAGAAACTTTTATTGATAAAGCTGATTTAAGAGCTAACTTCTTCTCTTTTTTGTTAAGACTAAATGAGTAATCTCTATTTACTGGTCCCATAGAGACAGCACCACCTCTAAAGTTAGGTGGTTTATTACTTCCCTGTCTAGCATTTCCGGTTCCTTTTTGAGAAAATGGTTTTTTACTTCTTCCATTTACTTCAGATCTACTCTTGGTTTTATGAGATCCTTGTCTAGTTTTTGCATTTTGATATCTTATATATTGATGGATTAAATCGGGAAGTATTTTTATACCAAAAATAGATGAGTCTAAATCAATGTCACCGACGGTTTTATTTTTTAGATTTAGTATTGATTTTTTCATTTATGATCTTTTATTTGAATCTTTTAAAAATATTATTGAATTTCTTTTTCCAGGTACAGATCCCTTAACAATTAACAAATTATTAACTTTATCAATATCCAAAACTTTAAGATTTTGTTTGGTTACTTTCCTATTGCCCATTCTTCCTGCCATCTTCTTTCCTTTAAATACTCTTCCAGGATCTTGGTTTTGACCTGTTGATCCGTGAGATCGGTGAGAAATTGAAACTCCATGGGAAGCTCTCAATCCACCAAAATTATGTCTTTTCATAACCCCAGCAAAACCTTTTCCGATTGATATACTGCTTGCATCGATATATTGATCAATTTTAAAATGGTTTACATTTAACTTTGAACCAACTTCTAGAATGTTTTCATTATCAACTTTAAACTCTTTAATAACATTTTTAGGGTTTATATTAATGGATGAAAATATTTTTCTCTGAGGTTTTTTTAGACGAGAGATATCTTTGCCATTTTCAATAGATGCGAGCTGTACAGCATTGTATCCATGTTTCTCAAAAGTTTTAATATTAGATACTATGCATTCATCAACTTTTAAAACAGTTACATGAATGTTAGTTCCATTGTTATTAAAATAAGAGCTATTTCCTACTTTTGTAGCTATTAAACCAGATCTTAACATATTAAATTTTTATATCCACTTCTACACCTGCAGATAAATCAAGTTTCATCAAAGCATCTACTGTCTGAGGTGTTGGATCAATTATATCTAAGAGACGATTATGAGTTCGAATTTCGAGTTGATCTCTGCTTTTTTTGTCAACGTGAGGAGATTTATTAACAGTGAATCTTTCAAATCTAGTAGGTAAAGGGATTGGGCCTTTCACTTTTGCGCCAGTTCTTTTTGCGGTATTAATTATGTCTTGTGTACTAGTATCTAAAAGAGAATTGTCATATCCTCTTAATCTTATTCTAATATTTTGATTATCCATTATGCTAACTTTGCCTTTACTTCTTCAGCAACGTTTGATGGCACTTCTTCATAATGATCAAATTGCATTGTATAATTTGCTCTGCCTTGAGATAAAGATCTTAGGTTATTTACATATCCGAACATATTGGCGAGCGGGACCATCGCGTCTACCACATTTGCGTTACCTCTTGTTGACATTTCTTGCACCTGACCTCTTCTACTATTTAAGTCGCCAATAACATCACCCATATACTCTTCAGGTGTAACTACTTCAACTTTCATCATAGGTTCAAGCAAAACTGGTTTTGCTTTCAAAATTCCCTCTCTAAAAGCTGCTCTGGAAGCGATCTCAAAGGCAAGAACACTGGAGTCAACATCATGATATGCTCCGTCATATAAAGTAGCTTTAAAATCTATACATGGGAAACCAGCTATTACTCCAGTTTGTTGTTGAGCCACAAGTCCTTTCTCAACACCTGGAATGTGTTCTGTAGGAATATTTCCACCTTTAATTTGATTTATGAATTGATAGCCACTACCTGCTTCACCTGGTTCGAATTTTATTTTAACTCTTGCAAATTGACCAGCTCCGCCAGATTGTTTTTTATGCGTGTAATCTACATCATATGAACTGGAAATAGTTTCTCTGTAAGCTACTTGTGGCGCACCTACATTTGCTTCAACTTTGAATTCTCTCTTCATTCGATCAACAAGAATTTCTAAATGAAGTTCTCCCATACCTTTGATAATCGTTTGACCACTTTCATGATCCGTGGTCACCCTAAAACTAGGATCTTCCTGTGCGAGTCTTCCAAGTGCTTGACCCATTTTTTCATGATCAACTTTAGTTTTAGGTTCAACAGCAACTTCAATCACGGGATCTGGGAAGTCCATTTTTTCTAAGACTATAGGCTTATCTGAGGCACATAAAGTTTCACCTGTTGTAACATCCTTAAGTCCTACAAGAGCAACTATATCGCCAGCATTAGCAGTTTTTATTTCTTCTCTATTATTAGCATGCATCAATAACATTCGACCAATATTTTCTTTTTTACCAGAGTTAGAGTTTAAAACTGAGTCCTTGGTATTTATTGAACCTGAATATATTCTAGCAAAAGTTAAACTACCTACAAATGGATCCGTCATAATTTTAAAAGCTAAAGCACTAAATGGTTCACTATCTTCACATTTTCTAGATAATTCTTTTGAGTCATCGTTAATATCTACACCTTTAACACTAGCAACATCTGTAGGCGAAGGCATGTAGTCTATCACTGCATCTAAAAGAGGTTGGACGCCTTTGTTTTTAAAAGCAGAGCCAGTTAAAACAGGTACGAAGGATCCATTTAAAGTACCTTTTCTAATGCATAATTTTAATTCTTCAGCTGATGGTTCATTACCATCTAAATAACTTTCCATAATTGTATCATCTTCTTCTACAGCTTTTTCAATGAGTTTTAATCTGTATTCAGATGATTGTTCTTTCATATCTTCTGGTATATCAACTATATCAAACTTAGCTCCTAGGCTTTCATCTTGCCAAATAATAGCTTTATTAGATACAAGATCTACAACACCTTTAAGATTACTTTCAATACCGACAGGAAGTTGGGTTACTAGTGGGTAAGAACCTAAACGTTCTGAAATCATATCTACACACATAAAGAAATTAGCTCCAGTTCTATCGAGTTTATTTACAAAACACATGCGAGGCACTTTATATTTATCTGCTTGTCTCCAAACTGTTTCGGATTGTGGCTCAACTCCTGCTACACCATCAAAAACTGCTACAGCACCATCTAAAACTTTTAATGATCTTTCAACTTCAATTGTAAAATC
>CESW01149663.1_pt1 | contig 13290 bp, 13 predicted proteins | sample 531171 | NCBI WGS metagenome assembly CESW01 (sample SAMEA2621859, study PRJEB7988) | marine metagenome | biome: marine biome (ENVO:00000447); feature: surface water layer (ENVO:00002042); material: "saline water (ENVO:00002010), including plankton (ENVO:xxxxxxxx)" | depth 5 m
TCTGAATTTGATTATTTACATTTTCAGATGATTTAAATTTTTTAATAAAATTAATAACTACCTTATCTTTAAAACTTCTACTATACATAAAAAAATATAAAAATAGTTTACTTTATTATAATATTTATTATAAGTTAAAAAACAAATTTAAAGGAGTAAAAAAATAATTAGAGTACATGTCAAAGATAATAATTTAGAAAAAGCCATGCGTGCAATGAAAAAGAAAATGCAGCGCGAAGGAGTTTTTAGAGAAATGAAGCAAAGAAGAGCTTATGAAAAACCATCTGAAAAAAAAGCTAGACTTCAAAATGAATCAACTAGAAGATTTAAAAAATTACTAAGAAAAAAAATAGAGTTTGATGGATTTTAATTTAAATTTTTTACAATATTCTCAACCATTTTTTTTGCATCTGAAAAAAGCATCATAGTATTATCTCTGAAAAAAAGTTCATTTTGTACTCCTGCATAACCAGATGCCATTGATCTTTTAACAAACAAAACTGTTCCAGCATTTTCTACATCTAATATCGGCATACCGTAGATCGGACTAGTCTTATCTGTTTTAGCAGCTGGGTTTGTAATATCATTTGCACCAATAACAAAAACCGCATCTGTATTAGAAAAATCACTATTTATCTCATCTAATTCTAAAACCTCATCATACGGCACACTAGCTTCGGCCAGTAAGACATTCATATGTCCAGGCATTCTTCCTGCCACTGGATGGATTGCATATTTTACACTTACGTCGTTTTTTTTTAAGATATCACACATCTCTCTTAGAGCATGTTGTGCTTGAGCTACCGCCATTCCATATCCAGGAACAATAATTACAGAATTTGAATTACCTAGTATAAATGCAGCATCTTCTGCACTTCCTTGTTTAACTGACCTTTTTTCTTCACCTTTTTGACCTTGACCTTCTTCAACACCAAAACCTCCCAATATTACACTTATAAACGATCTGTTCATTCCTTTACACATCACATAGCTTAATATAGCGCCAGAAGCTCCAACTAAGGAACCAACAACGATTAGCAAGTGATTAGATAGAGTAAAACCTATGCCCGCTGCTGCCCACCCTGAATAAGAGTTAAGCATAGACACAACAACAGGCATATCAGCTCCTCCAATTGGAACTATTATTAAGATACCTAGAATTAACGAAAGTAAAACTATTGACCAAAAAATAATCTCTATTTGATTGTTAGAGAAGTAAGTAATTAGACCAATTAATGAAATGAGTATAAGAAGATTGACCAAATGTTGCCCAGGAAAAACGAAGGGGGCTCCACTCATTATTCCCTGTAGCTTTGAAAAAGCAATTATGGACCCAGTAAATGTTATTGCACCAATCATTACACCAATTGACATCTCAATCAAACTAAAAGTATTGATATTACCAATATTTCCTATGCCGTAGGTTGCTGGCGCATAGAACGCACTTGACGCAACAAATACTGCCGCTAAACCGACCAAGGAGTGAAATGCTGCTACTAATTGTGGCAAAGCAGTCATTTCAATTTTGAGTGCAATAACCGTTCCTATAACTCCACCAATTAATATTCCCAAAATTATAGTATCATATGATATCACCCCAGGACTATATAAAGTGGTTATAATGGCTATTCCCATTCCAACTATCCCGTAGATATTTCCCTTTCTTGCAGATTCAGGATTAGAAAGACCATTCAAAGAAAGCACAAAAAAAATCGCAGAGAGTAGATATAATAATGCTGTATAATTTACACTCATTTTTTATTACCTTTGTCTTTTTTTTTAAACATCGACAACATCCTGTGAGATACGACAAATCCACCGAAAATATTTATTGAGGCTAGTATGATGGCAATGAAGCCCATTATTGAAGAAAAGTTGGTGTCTTCTGGTCCGGCTGCTATAATCGCTCCAACAATAATTACACTGGATATAGCATTAGTAACCGCCATTAAAGGTGAGTGTAACGCTGAAGTTACTCCCCAAATTACATAGTAGCCAACCATACAGGCTAAAACGAAAATAATGAATAATATAATAGTTGGGTCAACATTTTCCATACAATAAATTCCTTTTAAAAATTCTTACCATTTTTTAATACACATGTTCCTTTAACAAGTTCGTCATCCCAATTAAAGTTTACAAATTTTCCGTCATTTGCTGAGTTTTTAATGAAATTCAGTATATTTTTTGAAAATAGTCTAGAGGCATCCTGAGATACACTAGATGCTAAATTATTTGGCCCATAAATTATTTTATTTTTATACATGACCTTCTGACCATGTTTTGTTAATTCGCAGTTTCCACCAAATTCTGAAGCAATGTCAATTATAACACTTCCATCTTTCATATTTTCAATCATTTTTTTTGTAATGATGGTTGGGGCATCCTTACCTGGTATTAGTGCGGTTGTAATTATAACATCCATTTTTTTCATATTTTCTTCTAAAAGTTTTGCTTGTTTTCTTTTATAAGAAGCCGACATTTCCCTAGCATATCCCTCAGCAGTTTCTCCGGAATCTTTTTCTTCTACTTCAATAAAATTTCCTCCTAAACTTTCAACTTGTTCCTTAGTTGCTGATCTAACATCAAAAACAAAAACAACTGAACCCAATCTTTTAGCTGTTGCAATAGCTTGTAATCCAGCAACACCGGCTCCAATAATCAAAATTTTTGCGGGAGGTATCGTGCCTGCTGAAGTCATCATTAAGGGAAAGGCTTTATTATATAAACTTGCAGCGTCGACTACAGCTTTGTAACCGGACAAGTTACTTTGTGAAGATAAAACATCCATACTTTGAGCTCTCGAAATTCTGGGCATTAGCTCTAAAGCAAAGACATCTATTTTGGACTTTTTTAATAAAGATAGCTCTTTTTTGGCTTTTTGAGGATAAATCAAAGACAAAATTGTAGACGGAGACTTTAAAAATTTAAACTCATCAATTTTTCCATTTTTTATTGGAGCATTCACTTTTGTAATAAGTGAGGCTTTTTTATAAAGTTCGCTCTTATTAGATACTATTTTTGCACCTTCTTTTGTATAATCAGAATCAAGATAAGATGACAATTCTCCTGCATTTTTCTCAACAAATACTTCAATTCCCATATTTTTCAGGGGTTTAATGCAATCAGGTGTTATAGACACCCTTTTTTCAAAGTTTTTAACTTCTTTTGGAACAGCAAGTTTAATCATTAGAAACTTTTAATTTAATCTTTCAACATTGTCAATCATATCAGAAATGATATTTAATCCACCTTGCCAAAAGTCCTTTTTTTCTGGATTTAAATCAAATTGATTTAGTAAAACTTTATAACCTTTACTTCCACCAGACGAGAGCAGTTCAATATATTTTTCGTTAAATCCTTCAAATCCCTCTTCGTATTTAGAATATAGTGAATTAACAAGGCAATCTCCGAAAGCATATGCGTATACATAGAAGGGAGAGTGGATAAAATGTGGAATATATGACCAAAAATATTCATAATTTTGTCCTAAGTGAATATGTTTTCCAAGACTCTCTGTCTGAGTTTTAAGCCAACATTCATTAATGTCATTTACAGTTAATTCGCCATTTTTTCTTTTTTCATGGATCATTTTTTCAAATATGAAAAAAGAAATCTGTCGAACAACTGTGTTAAGCATGTCTTCAATCTTGGAGGTTAGCATCATTTTTTTTTCTTGAGGGGTTTTTAGGTTTTCAAATATAAATTTAAAAGTAAGCATTTCGCCAAAAACACTAGCAGTTTCTGCAAGAGTTAGTGGTGTATCAGAAACCAAAAGTCCATTATGGGAAGCTAAAACCTGATGGACACCATGACCAAGTTCGTGAGCCAAAGTTGTAACATCCCTGAGTTTGTTTTGATAATTGACTAAAATATATGGATGTACTGAGGGTACCGTTGGATGAGAAAATGCACCAGAAGCTTTTCCTCTGCATATTTGTGCATGAATCCAACTATTTTTAAAAAACATCTCAACAATATTAGATATCCTTGTATCAAAGTTTTTGTAAGCCTTTGTTACAATATCTTTAGCTTCTTCCCAAGGTATCCTAACATCTTTTTGGTCTGGGTAGGGCGCATTCCTATCCCAATAATTTAATTTTTTTACACCAAACGATTTAGCCTTAAATTTATAATAACGATGAGATAAATTTTTATAGTTTTCAACAACAGTTTGAGTTAGACAATCAATATCTTTTTTATCGACTTGATTATCTAAGTGTCTGAATGATTCACTAAATTTAAACCCTCTCAAATTTCTATCAATTTCAAGATCTTTAGACAATGTATTGGTAATTATTGAAAATAGATTAATATTTTTTTTTAAACCATCACCAAATGAAATTGCAGCCTCTTTTCTTTCTTCAGAATTTTTTGAAGATAAGTAATTAATAATTTCACTTTCAGTAACTTCTTTTTTTTTAAATTTAAACTTCATGCCAGCCATAGTTTGATCAAAAAGTCTGATCCAAGCAGCTGAGCTGGTAATGTTTTTGTCTAGCAAAATTTTTTCAATCTTTTCGTTTTGTTGATAAATTTTAAATTTTCTTAAGTTCGAAATCCATGATTCATATTTTGAATTGTTGAAGAACTTTATCGATTTAATTTTTAATCTGTTAATTTCTAAAGTGTAGAAAATTAAATAACTATCTATTTTAGATAAAATTTCCTTTGTTTTTTGGTAAAAAGCTACAATTTTATCATCTAATTGATTAGTGCAATAGAGAAGATATATATAACTTCTTATTGAACCTATTGATTCTTCAAGTGATTCAAATTTTTGCAAGCTTTTTATGAGATCTTTTTTAGATAGTTTATCAAGTTTACCCTTGAATTTTGAATTAAAGAATTTGCTTTCTTTTTCAATGTTTTGCAAATCTTGTTGAAATTTTTCTGATTCATGGGACTTGTAAAAATCTGATAGGTCCCAAACTGGTAGTTTTTTATTTTTTTTCATATTATGATACATTTAATAATTATTAATATTATGAAATATAATAATATCAGCAATCTTTATCAATTATTCTCTTATCAAAAAGATAAAAATCCAAATAAAAAACTAATTTATCAAAAATTAAATAATAAATGGAAAGGATATAGCTTTAAAGAAATTTTTTTAAAAATTGTTCTACTTCAAGGTTTTTTTAAACAAAAGAAAATAAAAAAAGGTGACAGAATATTCCTTTTAAGTAGTAGCTGCGTTGATTGGGTGATTATCGACCTTGCAGTTCAATCAATTGGCGCACTTACTGTTCCAGCTTTTACAACTAATAATAAGTCGGATAACGAATTTATAATTAATGATTGTAAGCCAAAGTTATATTTTATAGAAAATTATGAGTTATTTGAGAAAAATAAATCTATTTTTAAAGACCGTATTAGCAATTTAATCTTTATTAATAATTTAAAGCAATATTTCAGTTTAGAACAAATTTACAACAAAACGCCTTTAAAATTTGACCTACCTCAAGTAAGAAGACAAGATTTATCTTGTATCATTTACACATCTGGAACTTACAATAGGCCTAAAGGTGTAATGCTACCACATGCAGCTATATTACATAATTGTGAAGCTGCTTTTGATAGTCTCAAAGATTTAAGGTTTAAAAACGAAGTTTTTTTATCATTTTTGCCCTTGTCACATTCATATGAAAGAATGGCAGGAGTTTATTTTCCAATCAGTATTGGTGCAAAAGTTTTTTTTGTAAAAAAAATTGAAAATATAAATTTAGATTTTAAAAATGTAAGACCTTCCATTGTTAATGGGGTACCAAGATTTTATGAAAATTTGTATAAAAAAATTTTCAATAGTATCAAAAATTCAAACAAAAAGTTATCTAAAATTTTAAATAAAATTACGGGCAGTGAAAGTTATAAATGTAGTCTATCAGAATGGTTATTTTTAAATTTCTTTCTTATATTTATTAGATTTAAAATAAAAAAAAACTTTGGAGGAAATCTCAAAATTTTTATATCTGGCGGTGCAGCTCTGAGTCCTTCAATTAGTCGTTTTTTTTTAAAATTAGGGATTCCAATATTACAAGGATATGGACAAACTGAGGCTGGCCCTCTCATCAGTTGTAACACTTTGAAGAATAATAATCCTCTATCAGTTGGTTGCCCAGTGAAGCATGTTAACGTAAAAATAAATAGAGAAAATGAAATATTGGTGAGTGGTCCTAATCTAATGAAAGGTTATTGGAATAACGATTCACTGACTAAGATGACATTAGTTAGAAATTGGTTGCATACTGGAGATTTAGGGAAACTCGATGAATTTGGCAGATTAATTATAACAGGTAGAAAAAAAGAATTAATTGTCACTTCTGGAGGTGACAACATTTCTCCTCAAAAAATTGAAAATTTATTTTCAACCTTCTCAGAAATTAGAAATTGTGTTATTTTTGGTGATTCAAAACCTTATCTAATAGCTATATTTTTTGTTGAGTCAAATATCAACAAGGTTGATGTAAGTTTAATTGTAAAAAAAGTAAATAAAAAATTAAACACAATTGAAAGAGTCAGAAAGTATATAATTACAGATAAAGAGCTTACAGTAGAAAATGGCTTAATGACAAGTACATTTAAAGTAAAAAAAGAACAAATATTCAAAATTTTTGGTATGGAAATTAGTAAACTTTATCTAAATTCATGATAATCTTTGTACCACTTCACAAACTTTGGAATACCTTCTGATATTTTTGTTTTTGGTCTAAATTTTAGATCGCTAATACTTTTTTTAATATCCGCAAATGTTTTTATAACATCACCTTGTTGGAGTGGTAAAAAATTTATCTTAGCTTTAATACTTAATTCATTTTCAATAATTTTTATAAAATCCATGAGATTCTCTGAGTTATTATTTCCAAGATTATAGATGCTGTGATATTTATTCTGATCTTTACGTTTTATTGCTCCAAGAATTCCACTGACTATATCATCAATATACGTAAAATCTCTCTTCATTTTTCCATTATTAAATACATCAATATGTTTTTTTTCTATAATATTTTTCGTAAAAATATATGTTGCCATATCAGGTCTTCCCCATGGTCCATAAACTGTAAAGAATCTTAAACCAATACAATTAATTTTAAATAAATTCGCGTAGCACTCTGTTATCAATTCGCATGACTTTTTTGATGCTGCATAAAGTGATAATGGTGAATCAACACGGTCTTTTACTGAAAAAGGAATTGTTTTATTACCTCCATATACGGATGAAGAACTAGCATAAATAAACTTATGAATACACTTCTTTTTTACAATTTCCAATATGTTTAAATGACCAAGCACATTGGAATTAATATAAGAATGTGGGTCTTTAAAAGAATACCTGACCCCAGCTTGGGCAGCTAAATTTATTACACAATCAATTTTTACATTTTTTAATTTTTTAAATAGATTTTTATCCTCGATATTTGATTTAATAAAAAAAAAATTTTTAAATTTTTTTAGTTTTTTTAGTCTGTTCCTTTTTAATTTTACATCATAATATGAATTGATATTATCTATTCCTACTATCTTATTTTTTTCTTTAACCAATAATTTTGCTAAATGGAAACCGATAAAACCCGCTACTCCAGTAATTAAAAAATTCATTTTTTAAGAGGCTTCTGGAATTTTTCTTTCCAATCTTTATAAGGCATACCATATATGTGCTGTCTCACTTCCTCATAGTCCAAATTAATGTTCTCTGATTTTGCTTCTTCTGTATACCACTTAGATAAACAATTACGACAAAACCCAGCTAGATCCATTAAATCAATATTTTGCAGATCAGTTTGATGCTTAAGATGCTTAATCAATCGTCGAAAAGTTGCTGCTTCAATTTGAGTTTTTAACTTTTTGTTTTTTATCATAACTATTTAATGCCATCTTAAGTATTTCTGACCATTTATCAATGCCTTTTTTGTTCATTATAAGATCATTTCTTAATTCAACGCAAATATTCTCGATTTTATTATGGCAATGTAGGTCTAATGTGAAGTTGTAGAAGAAACCAGAGTAAGGATAATTGTTGCCGTAGGAAATATTATTTTTTTCAAAAAAATCAAACATTTTTAGAGCTAAGTTTACATTATTTGAGTTATATAAAATCCCAACATCAAATGATCTAAACTCGTTAAGGTATTTTTGGTTAAAACTATGTACCGATACTAATGTAAACTTTTTATTTCTTTCTCTACATTTGGCAATGAATGATTTAAGATTTTTATGGTAGTTGTTGTGATAATTAAGTCTATTTTTAAAATCAGAAATATTTATATTTTGATTTCCAGGTATGTTGTGCCCTTCTTGTGAGGAGACGATAGACTCAAAACTCCTTTTCGATCTATTAGGGTCAATAAATAATCTGGAAAAATTTGAGAAAGAACATGGACAATTTAGATCTTTTGCTAATTTTATTGTAACTTCTTTAGCACCAATATCCCACGCAATGTGAGATACAAGTTGTTTGTCATTTAATCCTAAATTCTTTAGATATTTAGGAATGATATTAGTTGCGTGGTCACAAATAAAAATATAACTAAATGAATTATTTTTTGAAAAATCTAATGCACGAAAGAATTTATTATTACTTAAAATCATTATTAATTTTTATAAATATATAATTTAATATAAACTATAACCAATGTTAAGACAGAGAAATACCAAAATAGTTGCAACTCTTGGTCCAGCAAGTTCCTCTCCCTCCAGTATTGATAATTTGTTTAGATCAGGTGTAGATATCTTTAGGTTAAATTTTAGCCATGGAAATCATAAAGAAAAAAGAAAGTTAGTCTATCAAATAAGGCAATATGAAAAAAGACTTAATAGGCCGATTGGGATACTAGGTGATTTACAAGGTCCTAAGTTTAGAATTGGTATTTTTAGTAAAAAACAAGTTATAATTAAAAATGGAAATAAATTCACCTTAGATCTTAATTCTTCACAAGGCAATGAAAAAAGGGTTTGTTTGCCTCATCCTGAAATTTTTAAATCTCTTAAAAAAAATAGTAAGATTTTAATTGATGACGGTAAAATCTATTTAAATGTTTTAAAAGTTTCAAGTGATAAGATTGAAACTGAAATAATTAGTGGGGGTAAAATATCTAATAATAAAGGAGTAAATATTCCTAACATTCTTATTAAAACCTCACCTTTGACAGAAAAGGATTTCAATGATTTAGATTTATGTGTTGATTTAAGTTTAGATTATATAGCTTTATCATTTGTTCAAAGACCCAGTGATATTTTAAAATTAAGGAAAATTGTTAAGAAGAATACTGCAATTATGACCAAATTTGAAAAACCTTTAGCAATTGAAAGGATGGAAGATATACTTAAATACTCAGACGCAGCAATGGTAGCCAGAGGTGATTTAGGGGTAGAAATGCCTCCTGAAGAAGTTCCAATAATACAGAAAAGGATTGTTCAAAAGTCAAGAGATTTAGGGAAACCAGTAGTTGTTGCAACACAAATGCTTGACTCAATGATTAATTCACCTTCTCCTACTAGAGCTGAAGCTTCAGATGTAGCAACTGCAGTTTTTGATTCAGCAGACGCATTGATGTTGTCTGCAGAAACTGCGATGGGAAAATATCCTATAGAATCAGTTAAGATTATGGACAGAATTATTAGAGGTGTTGAGTCAGACTCATCGTACAAATTTTTTATAAGAAGTAAAAAAGTAAAGCTTGAGGAAACGACCTCAGATGCCATAAGTGCAGCAGCATCTCAAGTGGTGAACACTGTTCTTGCTAAAGCAATATTTACATACACGCGATCTGGAAAAACTGCAATAAGAGCTGCAAGGGAAAGACCTTCTGTACCAATAATAGGTTTGTCACCTGAAAGGTTAACAGCTAGACAACTATCTTTAATTTGGGGTGTCCACAGTATACACGCACATGAACCAAAAAGCTTTTCAGGAATGATTAATAATGCATGCGAACTAGCTAAAAAAGAGAAAATCGTCAAAAAAGGTGACTGTGTAGTTATCACTGCAGGGGCGCCAATAGGGGTTACTGGTTCAACTAATAACTTAAGAATTGCAAAGATTAGTTAACCCTGCCTAGCTTTGAATCTAGGATCAGTTTTATTTATTACATAAATTCGACCTTTACGTTTCACTACTCGACAGTCTCTGTGCCTTAGCTTTGCAGATTTTATGGATTTTAAAACTTTCATATATTTTTTACTAAATATTTGTTAAATGATATATTTTTTAGGATAAAAATGTAGACTATGCAATTAAATTATTCAAAAATTTTTACAAAATTAATAAAGATCCTAACATTTATTGATAAATTTATAATCTATAATGGCAAATTAAGCATTTTTTTATCAGTAATTTTAATATGTCTAATTTCTGTATCTGTTTTAATGCGATATTTATTTTCTATTGGTTTCACATGGCTTCAGGATTTATATATTTGGATACATGCTACAGTAATTCTTCTAGGTATTGCTTATACTTTTAGGTTTGATGGACATGTAAGAATTGATCTGTTTTATAAAAACTCTAAACAAAAATTTAGAGATATTATAAATATTTTTGGGGTATTATTTTTTACGTTACCTTTATCATATTTTATTTATTCTAAAGGTTTTCACTATTTTCTAAGATCATTCCAACAAAATGAGGCTTCTAAGGAAACCGGTGGATTGCCGGCAATTTACATTCTTAAATTCATTATTTTTTTAATGGGAATCTTGCTTTTTTTAGAGGCTTTAAGACAATTATTTTTCATAATTACTATCAAACGGAAAAAAAAATGGAAATAGTAACTCATGAGTTTTTTGCAATTTCTCTATTTATTTTCTCTGCTACATTGCTATTGCTAGGTTATCCAGTTGCCCCAACCTTAGCTGGAAGTGCAATAATATTTGCTCTTATTGGAAATTTGTTAGATTTATTCCCTATTGTTCTGTTAGGAGTTTTACCCAATAGAATTTTTTCAATATTAACTAATGAAACACTTATAGCTGTACCATTATTTATATTTATGGGAAATATGTTGGATAAGTCTGGAATAGCCAATTCATTATTAGAAAACCTAGGAAAATTATGGGGAAGGTCAAAGGGTGGACTAGCTTACTCAGTATTATTTGTAGGTATGCTTATGGCTGCCTCAACAGGAATTGTAGGGGCTACTGTAGTTACGATGGGAATCTTATCATTGCCACTTATGATAGGATGGAAATATAGTAGGTCATTATCATCTGGAATAGTTTGTGCTAGTGGAACTTTGGGTCAAATAATACCACCATCTATCGTATTGGTTTTATTAGCAGATATATTACAAGGAGCTAATGAAACTGCAGCTCAAATAAGTGGTGATTTAGCACCCAATCCAGTGAGTAGTATTGATTTATTTGCTGGTGCTTTATTTCCTGGGTTAATCCTTGTAATTTTTTATGCAATTTGGATATATATTTTTGGACTTCTGAAGCCGAATGAGATTAGTCCACCAAAAATTAACGAATTAAAAGTTAGTTACCGGATTATTCTAAAAAGTATTTCTTATCCACTGATTTTGATTTTTGTAGTACTTGGATCTATTCTTGCCGGAGTTGCAACTCCAACAGAATCAGCTGCATTAGGAGCAGTAGGCTCAACATTAATTGCGTTTTTGACAAAAAAGATAGGTCTAAAAACTATTAAAGATGTTGCAGACAGTAGCGTTAAAATTACCTCAATGGTATTTTTTATCCTAATTGGTGCTTCAGTTTTTTCTTTGGTTTTGAGGGGGTTTGGCGGAGATAGGATGGTTGAAGATTTCTTAACCAATATTCCTGGAGGTCCAGCTAATTCTTTTTTAGTTGTGATGATAACCATTTTTATCTTGGGTTTTTTTCTAGATTTTTTACAAATTATTTTTGTTATAGTCCCAATTGTTGGTCCGTCTCTAATTTCAATGGGGTTTGATCCTATATGGCTGGGGATATTAATAGCTATAAATTTACAAACTAGTTTTTTAACGCCTCCATTTGGTTTCGCTTTATTTTATTTTAGAGGTATTGCGCCTAAAGTGATCAGCACGAAAGAAATTTATATTGGGGTAATTCCATTTATTGTTTTACAGATTATTTTACTGATTTTAATTTATAGTTTTCCAAAGATTGTTACTTATTTACCAAATTTAATTTCGTAAATTCCATGTTCTAGCCTCAAGAAAGTCTTTCTCTGAATAATCAGACCAGAACATTGCAACTTTTCTAAAATCTAGAATATTTTCTAAAATCTTTTTAGAGGAACTATCCTTTGCAGCAATATCCCTTACAACTTCATCAGACTTCCTTAGCAGTAATTGTAAAGTTTTATTTTCATATCTTACAAAATTAACATTAAACTCATCTCTTAGCTTTTTCATTGCAAAACAATTCCTAGCAAAAAATTCAGATGCAATACTTGAATTGGATTTTATACATGCAATTTGAACTAGCCTCTTAAGATCATTATCCAATTTATTCCAAGCATCCTTATTTATAAAGGCTTCAAGACACGTTCCTGGTTCATGCCAACCAGGATAGTAATAATATTTACATACCTTGTGTAAACCCTTACCTAAATCTGCAGCTGGACCAATCCATTCTGTTCCATCAATTGTTCCAGATGTAATTGCTGGAACTACATCAGGGCCTGGAAGCAATACTACATTTGTTCCGTAGCTTTTTAAAACCTCCCCTCCCAAACCAGGCATTCTAAATTTAAGGCCTTTAAAATCTGAGACTGTTTTAATTTTTTTGTTAAACCAACCACCCATTTGATTACCGGTATTACCTGCAGGAAAAAATTTTAAATTAAAATCATTATAAATTTCGTTGGCAAGAGCCAATCCATTACCATGGTGAAACCAAGCACTCATTTCCTGATGATTTAAACCAAAGGGTATTCCTGATAAGAAAGTAATAGCTGGAGACTTGCCTGCCCAATAATAAGGTGAACCAAAACCCATCTGACATGTTCCACTTTGAACAACATCAAATGACTCAAATGCACCCACTAATTCGTTAGCATGAAATAGTCTAATGTTTAACCGACCTTTTGATACTCTAGTTATATCTGAACACAAATTATTAAAAGATCTGCCAAGAATTCCAGCCTTATCAAAGGCAGATACAGCAACCCAAGAGTATCTTTTTTTTGAAGTTACAATATTTGGGACAGCTAAACCCGCGATTGCGAGACTACCTAAACTCATATTTTTTAGGAACTTTCTCCTTTTCATAATTTATCCAATAAAATCACATCATAATGGTGGGCGGAACAGGGATCGAACCTGCGACCTATTGCGTGTCGAG
>CESW01020519.1_pt1 | contig 13289 bp, 12 predicted proteins | sample 531171 | NCBI WGS metagenome assembly CESW01 (sample SAMEA2621859, study PRJEB7988) | marine metagenome | biome: marine biome (ENVO:00000447); feature: surface water layer (ENVO:00002042); material: "saline water (ENVO:00002010), including plankton (ENVO:xxxxxxxx)" | depth 5 m
CAGTTGAAATCCAGGTATGAGCTACTGTAATAACTTCATCTCCAGGACTTACTCCTAGTGCAAGTAAAGCTACCTTTAATGCATCTGTGCCGTTAGAGCAAGTAATTGCGTGTTTTGAACCTACAAATTCTGCCAACTTAGGTTCTAACGATTTTACTTCTGGTCCATTAATAAATAAACCATGATTTAAAACTGACTGGATAGATTCATCAATCTCTTTTTTATGAAAATGATATTCGCGTTTAGGGTCATACATTTGAATCATTATAAATAATATAAATTAATTATATTTATATTATTATTGAATAAAATAAGAATGTTTTTCTATACAAGATTTAATTAAATCGTAGTTTTCTTTTGTCCATTCAACCGTTTTTTTTATTCCCTCTTCAAAATCAACACTGCATTTAAAACCTATCTCTTTCTCAGCTTTTGTAGGATCTCCAAATCTTCTTCCAGAATGATCCCATTTTCTAGGAGGTTGTAAATTCAACTCTGACGAACTGTCTGTATATTTACAAATTGTTTCTGCTAATGTCTTAATTGTTGTTTCCTTTCCGGATGCTAAATTATACACACCACCATCTTGTCCTTTTAAAGCACAAGCTATCAATCCATCAACTAGGTCACTCACATATATAAAATCGCGTGTTGAGTTACCATTATTATCTAATCTAATAGATAAATTATTTAATGCCCTCCAAACAAATGTTGGTGTAACATTTCTCCATACTGTGGCAGGTGTTCCTCTCCATCTACCTGCTCCTAACATTTCCCGTGGTCCATATACATTTTGAAATCTTGCCTTTACAAATGGCAGTTTATATTGTAAATAATAATAATTTCCATAAAATTCACCTATCATTTTTGATATTTGATATGGACTGTCCAAATATAAAGATATGTTAGCGTCTTCAGCAGTTGCGTCTGGTTTATCATAAGTTTTTTCAGCAACCACACATCCTGCTGAAGCATATACTAATTTCTTTAGATTTTCAGAGTTCTTAAAATATTCACAAATTTTTAAAGTTGTTATTGTATTATTATCGTGGTCTTCTAATGGATTTTTCATACTAGATTGATTACCATGATATGTTGCTAAATGAAAAATATAATCATAATTTTTATCTAATGAATAAAGAATTTTATCATCTGATATAGAACCTAAAACAAATTTAATTTTATCACTTTTAGGTAAATTTTGAATCTCAGATGAAAGCAAATTATCAACAACTGTTATTTCTTTTACATCATTAGATAATAGTTCTATACATAAATTACTTCCTACAAATCCACATCCTCCAATTACCAAAACTTTTGAATCTTTAAGAGACATTATAAAACTAAATGAATATTTATGTTTAAATTGATTTAAAAAAAAAACAATTAGTTAATTTATAATGAAAGTATTAATTACTGGAGGCTCTGGATTTCTAGGTTCACATATAACTGATTCTCTATTAACAAGAGGTGATAATGTTGTTGTTATCGATAATTATGAAACAGGAAGAAGAGATAATTTAACTGCACATCCTAATTTAAAGGTAGTAGAAGGAACTATTGCTAATGCTGATTTATTGGATTCTTTATTTGAAGGAGTGGATTTAGTTATTCATACTGCTGCTTCGTATAAAAATCCTGAAAATTGGGCAGAAGACGCTAAGTCTAATATTTGTGGAACAATTAATGTTGTTAAATCTTGCTTAAAATACAACGTTAAACGTGTTATTTATTTCCAAACTGCTTTATGTTATGGCACCAAACCACTAGAACAACCTATTACATTAAATCATCCAATTTTACCAGAAGGTTCTAGCTATTCTATCAGCAAAACTGCTGGTGAACAGTATATTCATCTTTCTGGACTAGATTATGTAACATTTAGATTAGCCAACGTATATGGTCCTAGAAATATTAGCGGTCCTTTACCAGTTTTTTATAGCAGGCTCACTGCTAACAAACCGTGTTTTGTTATGGATACTAGAAGAGATTTTGTTTATGTAGATGACCTTGTTTCTGTTGTTATTAAAGCTGTAGACGGAGCAGGCTCTGGAACTTATCATGTTTCTTCTGGAAGTGATATTTCTATTAAAGAAATGTTTGATGCTACTACTTTAGCATTAAATATGGGAACAATTGATGTTGAAGTAAGACCAAGACTTGAAGACGATGCTCCTTCTATCCTTTTAGATCCCAGTAAAACAAATGAAACATTTGATTGGGCAGCTAATACACAATTAAAAGAGGGTGTTAAAAAGGCTGTTTCTTATTATCATAAATTTGGTATTAAAGAAACTTTTACTCATCTTCATTCTGTTGAGGAATAATTCACTTATTAAAAAATAATTAAGTAAAATAAAATATTAAAAAATAATTTAATATTTTATATAATGCCAAAAAAGGTAGCTTTATTATGTTTAACTACATATTTACATATTGGATGTATCAACGAAAGTATTAACAATATTAAAATGTATTCTGAGCATAAAGTGGATATTATTTATATAAACAAAGTTATAGATGATAGGATTCATAAATATTTAAAGAAGATCGAAGATAAAAAAAGACAAGAACAACCACCTCCTTTTTCAAATTTTATGGTGGCAAGGAATTATATTAAAATGGGGAGATTCTTCATAAAGAGTTTAATAAGTAATTTAGTTAAAATTCATACTGGTGAAATACAAAAAAAAGATATAAAATATAATATTATTTTTCAAACACTTAATAAAATAAAAAAAAAACAATTCCCAATTACAAAAAATAAAAATATCGATAATATTATCGATAATATATTTAATATATATCGATTAACTTTTATAGAATTATTTGAAAAATATCAGGGAATTATATTTCATTATGATTTAATTGATTCTTCATATTTATTTTTAAATCGCGATATTTTAAAAAATTATACTGGAGTTAAGATATGTATGATGCAGGATGAATATATACATGATATGGAATTTATAAAAAATAATAATTTTGATTTTTTTTACCATGTTAGTAATACTAATTTAATATGTAAATATAATAAAAACCTATTAGAAGGGATTAAATTAAGACAAATTCTTACTGGGTATGTTCCAAATATAAATGTTCAAAAAATTCATATGAAAAATAAAACTACTAATATTTTTTATAGAGGACGTATTAAAATGATGACTTATTTTTATGGTGGCCTAGTTAATGATAAAATAAATATAGGTATTAAAATGAGACAATATGCAATAGATAACAAAATAACTAATGTAGATATTGAATTAGAGGATAAATATAGAATATATGGACAAGAATGGTACAATAGACTACGGAACTCTAAAACTACATTAGCGTCTCAAAGTGGATGTGATGTCTTTCATGTTTCTAAACAAGATGTAGATAGATATCAAAGAAATAATCCTAGTTTTACTTATGAACAGGTTAAAGATCATTTTAACTTAGAAAAAGAGTATAAAAATAATTATGGTGTTGTATCACCTAAAATGTTTGAAGCTATTAAATGTAACTGTGTTCTAATTATGTTTCCTGGAAACTATAATGATATTTTAAAGGCAAATATACATTATATAGAGCTTCAAAAGGATTTTTCAAATATTGAAGATGTAATAAAAAAAGTAAATGATAATGAATTTTTACAAAAAATGGCTGATCGAGCATATACAGATATAGTTGAAAGTGGTAAATATTCTTTTCAATATTTTATAAAAAACGTATTAGATAATGATTTGAGTAGTTAATTGATTCGTATATTTTATATGAAATATATGAATCACGAATAATTTATTATATTTTATCTAAACAATCATCAAACTCACTTATAAAACTTTTATAACTATACTGACCAGATTCTATTATATCTGTATATGTTCGATCAGCCATTTTTTGTAAAAAATCATTATCATTTACCTTTTTCATTACATCTTCAATATTTGAAAAGTCTTTTTGTAATTCAATATAATGAATATTCTTTTTAAATACTCCAGCATAATTTCCTGGATACATGATTAAAACAGTTCCTAAGATAGCTGCTTCAAACATTTTAGGTGATACTTCACAAGAATTATATTTTTCTAACTTCTTCAAACTAAAATCTTTTTCTGCTTCTTCATAACTATAATTAGGATTTATTTCTATTTTTTTGTCAATTTTTACCATTAATTCTTGAATATCATCAAAAATTTTGCATCCACATTCACTAGCTAAGGTCACTTTAGAATTACCTAGTATTTTAATCCAATCATCTCCATATATTCTATTTTTTTCGTCCCATTCTATATTTATATTTTTTATTTTATATCTATTACAATATTCTTTCATTTTTTTTCCAATATGTATCTTGTCATATCCTAATGTTCCATAGCTATAATGTAAACTTCTCCCTCTATAAAATATTAAAATTTCTTTTTGATTTATTGGTATTTTTTTTAAATTATCTGGAACATATCCTGTTAAAACCTTTTTATAAATTTTATTCTCAACTAAAACTTGATTTGCTATTTTTTCGCTAATATTTGTGAAAACTAAATCCATATCTTTGATAAGTCGTTTTTTTTCTTTAAGATATAAATATTCATCTTGTAAAAACATAACGAATTTTAAATTATTATTAATATTTTTATAATCATGTAATATGGAAGACGCATTTTGAAACCATACCCATGAACAATAAGTAATACAAATAATATCTACAGTTTTAATTAAATCTTCATCAATTTTTAAACATTCTTTTTCGCTAGTAATCATTATAATTTCGTTTTTAGAATATTTTTTAAAACTATAATTATAACTATTTATAGTTGAAACATAGTCCCACATCGGATTATGTATTAATATTATTTTTAACATTATTAAATCATAATGTTAAAAGTTTAAATAGTTTAAATTTTAAATATTTTTTAATGACATTATTTAAAAATGAATATTAAAAAAGTAATATTTTTCGGTGATTCTATTACATATGGGCAGTATATAGATCCAAAATATATTTGGACAACTATTATAACAAATAATTTAAATAAAAAGAAAGATTTAATTACTTTTAGAAATGCTGTATCTGGTGAAACATCTAGACAATTACTTTTAAGATTTTCGCGAGACGTCCAGGAAATAAAACCTGATATATTAACTATTCAGTGTGGATTAAATGATTGTAATTATTGGCAGAGTGATAAAGGTTTACCACGTGTTTCAAAAGAGTCATATAAAGCAAATTTAAATGAAATGATTGATAGAGCACAAGTATTTAATACAAAAAAAATTATTTTTATTGGCAGTCATCCTGTTACAAAAAAAATATATGGATCAAAAACATTAGAAGAAAGTCGTAGAGAATACAATCAAATTTTTAAAGAAGTCGCACAGAATAGACAAATAACTTACATAGATATAGAATCACAATTTAATAATATTGATGAATATTTATTAGATGATGGAATTCATTTAAGTAAAAAAGGTCATATAAAATACGCAGAAATTATAGAACCTTACATTAGAAATTTATGTAAAACGAATATTCTTATATTAGGCCAAAATAAGTTATTTGAAGAAAGTTTATTATATCTTCATGAAAATATTGATAAAATTAAAAATTCATTTAATTTTATAGTAATACCTTCTTCTCTTTCATTAAAAAATATTAAAAGTAATAAAACCTCTGAAACCATTACTAGTTTATTAGATAATATTTCACTTTTAGAAAATAAAAAAAACTTTACTATTATAAAAAAATTTTATAATATATGTATTACAAATGAATGCATTAAAGATTTAATAAAAGAATTTGATATAAAAATATTAATATCAATTCAATATCCTAGAATTATATCTGAAGAAGTTTTAAAAGTTATGAATTATCAATGTTTTAATTTGCATAATGCAAAATTACCTAATTATAGGGGACATAATTCTCTTACCCATGAAATAATTAATAATGACGAATTTCATACTATAACTATCCATAGAATGGCTAAAATTGTTGATAGAGGCGCAATTATTTTGGAAAAAAATATAAAATATGAAAATAATGATACTGCATATAGTATGTATAATAAATGCATCAAAAAAGCAAAAAATATGTTAGTAGAATTAATTTTAAAAATTAAAAATAAAAATATTATTGATATTCCTATTAAAGGTAAGGGAAAATATTACTCAATTAATTTGGAGAAAAAAATACCTGATAATCTAACCGAAGAAGAAAGATTTAAATATTTCAGAGCTTTTTATTTTCCTGGTAAAACACAATGCTATGAAATAATTAATGGTGAAAAAGTCTATTTAAATTATTCAGAGCATCTAATTAATACAAAGTAAATTATCAAATTTTTTAATAAAACTTTTATAACTATATTTTTCACTTTCAACAATTTCTTTATATGTTCTGTCAACCATATTTTGTAAAAAACAATCGTCTTTTATTTTTTTCAGAACTTCATCTATATTTGAAAAATCCCTTTTTAATTCAATAAAATGTATATTTGGATGTAAAATATCATTATAATAGCCTTCAAACATAATTAAAGCAGTTTTATATACGATCGCTTCGAACATTTTTGGAGAAATATGATTTTTATAATAATCAACTTCTTTTAAATTCAGTTCCTTTATTGCTTCTTTATAAGAATATTTTAAATCAAATTCTAATTTATCACTTTTTTTAATAATACTATCATCAAAATGAAATATATGAGAACCTGATTCAGTTGCTAATGTAACTTTTGAATTAGACAATCTTTTTTCCCATTCTTTTCCATAAATTCTATCTTCTTCCAAAATAGAAATATCATTTTTAATATTATATTTATCACAAAAAAACTTCATTTTAATACCTATATTTTTTTTATCTTGTCCTAATCTACCATACCAATAGTTTAAAGGTCGGCCACGATAAAAAACATCCATTTCTCTATCTTTTATTTTAATTTTATTTTTTGTATTATTATCTTCACTAATATATCCAGCTAAATAATTATGTATTTTAATTTTTGGAAAAGGATAAATTATTTTAGAGCCTTCTTCTGTTAATAATGTAAATATAATATCTATGTTATATGTTTTAATAATTTCGTTAATTTTTCCTGTGTCATAATATTCATCTTGAATAATAAATATTTTTTTAGTTTTATTATTTAATATAGACTTATAAGTATTACATAAAATAGTATTTTTTCTTGATAATTCTAGAGCCATATTATGCATAATTGTATAATTAAAAATAATATAATCATAATTATTTAAATTTATATTTACTTTTTTACAATTCCCCACGCCTGCTAATTTCCAGATACAAATAGTATCTATTTCATTTTTTGAATATAATGTAAAACTATTTACAAAATCTCTTATTGTGGCAACGTGTTTAAGATATTCAGTCCAAATTAATAATATTTTAACCATATATAGATATATAGATATATATATATAATATTATACAACATGGAAACAGAATATAAGATTTTAAAAGATTTTATAATTTCTAACTATAAAAAAGATATTAATTTTGAAAATGACTTTACTTTAGCATTATCATTAGGTAATATTTTATACCAAAATATTAAAATAAAAAAAAACATAGTCATAGATTATAATAGTCCATTATGTGTAAAAAAAATTTTAGAAGAAAATATAGGTCAATTATGTGGAGGATTTCAAATTTGTTATTTTTACCTTCTAAAATCATTTAATATTAAATGTAATAAAGTTGATATGTATACTAACAAATTCTTTACAGATAAGGAAAAATCTATAATAAAAAAAAATTATAAAAAATGGCCGTTATGTAATAATGAATATATAAAAAATCAATTAGAAATTCAACATAGTCATGCTATTACAGAATTTTTTTATAAGAATAAATATATTATTTTTGATCCAACCTTCAATTGTCTATATAAATATAAAAATAAATATATAGATCATAATGAATTAAGAGAAATTAATAATAATGTAGCGAGTGATAAAATAACGTTTGAATATTTTTATAATGAAAATAAACAATTGAAACATAACATAACTAAAGAGGTAATTGAAGTAAATTTTTATAAAAATATATACATCATTACTAAGTAATTAATAATATGAAAATATATAGTTACTGATAAAAAAATTAAAATAATATATTATAACTTATATAAATGTCAAAAGAATATATTATTTTAAAACAATATATACTTTCAAACTATAAAAAAGATATTAATTTTGTAAATAATTTTACATTAGCAGTATCACTTGGAAATATTCTATATCAAAATATTAAAATAAAAAAAAACATAGTTATAGATTATAGTAGTCCATTATGTGTAAAAAAAATTTTAGAAGAAAACCTACCTCAATTATGTGGAGGATTTCAAATTTGTTATTTTTACCTTCTAAAATCATTTAATATTAAATGTCATAAAATTGATATGTATACTAATAAATCATTTACATATAAGGAAATAAATATAATAAAAAAAAATTATAAAAAATGGCCTTTTCGTAATACATATAATATTGAACCGCAACTTAATATGCAACATGGCCATGCAATTACAGAATTTTTTTATAAGAATAAATATATTATTTTTGATCCAACCTTCAATTGTTTATATAAATATAATAATAAATATATCGACCATAAAGAATTAATTGAAATTAATAATACTGATAGTGATAAAATAACATTTGAATATTTTTATTATGAAAATAAACAATTAAAAAATAAAATAACTGAAGAACTTATTGAAATAAATTTTTATAAAAATATATACGTCATTGAGTAAGAATAAAGAAAAAGATAGTTAATTATAACGAAATAAAAATAATATATCATAATATATAACATGGAAACAGAATATAAGATTTTAAAAGATTTTATAATTTATAACTATAAAAAAGATATTAATTTTGAAAATGACTTTACATTAGCGGTATCTTTAGGTAATATTTTATATCAAAATATTAAATTAGAAAATACAATTATAGATTATAATAGCCCTCTTTGTGTGAAAAAAATATTAGATGAAAATATAGGACAAATATGTCAGGGATTTCAAATATGTTATTTATACCTTCTAAAATCATTTAATATTAAATGCAGACCAGTGGTAGTCCATCGTCATACTAATTCTTTTTCTGAAAATGAAAAAGAAGAATTATTAGTTATGTGGAAAAAAAAAATGGATACATTAATACCTTTTTGTATGAATAATGAAAAACCAGAAGAATTTATGGTTAGGCAATTTATTGAAGATCAAAATCATTGTTTTGTTGAAATGTATATCAATAATAAATGGGTAATTTTTGATCCAACATTTAATTGTTTATATAAATATAAAAAAAAATATATAAATTGCGAAGAATTATCAGAGTTAATAAAAAGTAATGAAAATATAGAGTTTGATTATATTTATGAATCAAAAAAACAAAGAATAGAAAATTATTATTTACCAATCAAATATCACCATTTAATATTTAATTGTGACAAAAATAGTTATTTATTTCAAAATAAAATACAATTAATGGCTAATAATACAGGATTAGGAACCGTAATTAAGTTATTTCCATATGATTGGAGTGAATTATATTTAAATAATTCAATATACAAAAATTTTATAAAATAAATTTACAAATATTTGCTAAATTTATTTTTCAAATATTACACTAGAATTTTATAATCATATCATCATCATTGTCATCATCCCATATTCTAATATTTTCTAATTCAAAATTTATATTATCGATGTTTAAATTTTTTAATAACGAATATTCAAAATTCACATGATTCCAAGTTATATATCCATTATTAATTATAGGAAACAACTTTTCCATATATATATTTTTATAATCTATATGAATTTCAGAATATGCATAATTACTAATTAAAAAATTATATTCTACCTTTTCTTTTTTTAAGTCTGGTATTTCAGACAAACTTTTTGAATTAACATTTAAATGTTTAAAAAAGTAGTTTTGTAATTTACATACAATATCTAAGTCAAAAATAGTATAAGTATTTATTTTAATATCAAATATTTTTGATACAGAATGAATCCAATAACTTAATCCACCATCACCACCACCAATTTCATAAATATTTACATTTTTTTTTTTTAAAGATCTTAAATGTGTTAATATATTTAAAGTATGATACAAATATTTTAAGTTATTTACTTCAATTGAAGAAAATATTGTATCAAATTTTACAGGGTTTCCAATAGAATCATTATTTATTGCAATTTTTTTAAAGTAATCAAAATGTTTTTGTAATGTTTCACCATGTTTTTGTTTTATTGCATCAGTAATAGTATTAATAAATTTTTCTTGGTAACTAGAAACAACAGTTATGAAATGTTTATTTTGTTTATAATTACCACCATTTTTAATATTATGAGGTTCAACTTCAACTTGTTTCATAAATTTTTCTAATTCTAAAATGTAATTATTATATTTTAATTTATCTTCATTTGAATAATTATTTTTCCTCCAAGTAGTATTATTGTATTTTTTTATAATATCTAAATTAGTTAGCATTTTATCAAACTCTTTAATAAAATTTTTATATGAATACTTATCATTTTCGACTATATCTTTATATGTTCTATCTACCATATTTTGCAAAAAATCATCATCATTAATTTTTTTTAAAACATCATTAATATTTGAAAAATCCTTTTTTAATTCAATAAAATGTATGTCTGGTTTAAAAATATCACCATAATCTCCCTCAAACATAACTAATGCCGTTTTTAAACTTGCTGCTTCAAACATTTTTGGAGCACATTGAGCTGACAAAATATCTTTTCTGTTTAAATTAAATTCCTTTTCAGCTTCTTTATATGTATAATTTGGATTTGTTCTTTGAATTCTTTTAATTTTAATTTTTAGATCATCTAACGGACATATATTTGTTCCACATTCAGTTGCTAATGTAACTTTAGAATTAGATAAATTTTCAATCCAATTACTTGTTTTGTTTTTAGAATCATGATTAAACCATCCTTTTACACTTATTAAATTATTATTAATATTATTACGTTCTAAGTAATCTGATATTTTACCTATATTTATTTTATCTTGTCCTAACTGTCCGTAAGCATATTCTAATGGTGTTCCTGAATAAAATACATTTATTTTTCGATCTTTGATAGGTAATACTTCAAAATTATATTTTTCTACGTAACCTGTAAAAGAACGAATATATTTGCAATTATTGTATTTAAATATAATATCTCTTGCTTCTTGTGTTGTTCCATGCACATGATAAATTATACTAGGTTTTAAAAAGTTAACTAAATTTATTCTTGCTTGATTATACAAAGGTTCATCCTGTTCAAAAAAAATTAGTGTTCCTAAATATCCAGCCAATATACTTATCAACTTTTTTAGATTATTATTAGGACATAAAGAGATCTCCCCTATACAATTCCAAGAAATAATAACACAATCATAGATAGATATATTTTTTAATGTAAACCAATCATATTTTTTAAAATCTCTATAAATTATATTATTTTGAGAGTATTTACCAAAACTATCATTATAGTTTTTTGATGATTCTTGAAATTTATCCAATTCTGGATCATAAATATACAGGATTTTCATTTATTATTATACCATAATATTTTTTTAAATATTATTTTTTTTTATTATTATAACATATTTGATTTAACTTACTTAAAAAATTTTTCATATAATATATAAAATGGATAACATTGATATAGTCCTTAATGAAAAACAAAAGCAAGATATTATATATTCATATAAAATAGCATATGATAAAGCTTCTGAAATTGAAACTAAAATAATATCTCAAAATAAAGCCGGGAGGGCTTACGGAATGAATAAACATTTTGATCATTATCACGTAGCCACTTCCCAATTATATTTTCCAAAAATAGTAAATTATCTTAACAAGATGAATAAAACTTTTGAAACAGGTGTTGAATTAGCATGTGGAACAACAACATTATTTGATTATTTTAAAGTAAATAATACAACACTTTTAGAATTGGCTGATAAACATTTTGAGTTTATGAAAAAAAAAGGACATAATTGTTTACAGGGAAACATAGAAAATATTCCATTAGGAGATAAAGTATCAGATATCACTGTTTCTTGTAATATTTTAAATGTAAATTTATCTTACAATAAAGCAATTGATGAAATTAAAAGGATTACAAAAGATGATGGAATAATTATAATCGTATTACCTTGGGAACAAAGTTTGCCATTATTAAAATTTGATATGAAATCTTCTCCAACTGGATTAACATTAAGAACATTTAATGATAGCAATTTTAAAGAAAGATTTGAAGATAAGGGATTAAAACTTATTGAAAAACAATTTATACCCGCACAAAGTTCTCCCAATACTATTCAGGTTATGAACTTAATTTTTAAAAAAAATTTGTAAATTAAAATAACAATCTTTATAATTATTATTTTATTTGTTTGATTGCAATTCATCTAACCAATCATCAACCTTATTTATAAAAGTTTTATAACTATATTTTCCTGATTCTACTATATCTTTATAAGTTGTACTAACACAATTTAAAATAATTATATAATGTAAATAAAATGGAAAATAGTGATTTTAAAAAAGCTGTTAATATAGTAAACTATTTATATAATAATATTAATATTGGGAAATCAAAGCATAAAATTAATTATTCAACAGAAGAATGTGTTGATTTTGTAATTGATAATGAAGTTCCTATTAGCTGTCAAGGGTTTCAAATATTATGTCTATATTTATTTAAAAAAAATAAAATAGATTGTAGACCTGTTGTAATATTTGGAGAAGATAGTATTTTGTTAGATGCTGCTCTGTGTCAAAAATATACAGAATGGAAAAAAGAACCACCTGCACCGGCACTTCAAAGCACTATAAAACCAAAATCAATAAATGGGTTTAATCATGCATTAGTAGAATTTAAATATAATAATAAATGGTTGTTAATAGATCCTACTTTTAATTGTTTGTATAAACATAACAATAAATTTATATCTGCGGATGAGTATCAAATTTGTAGTAATAAAAATGAAAAAATTGACTTTCATTATGAATTTAAGATACCTGAAAAACAAAGAATTGAATATTATCCTTTGCCTATAAAATTACATAATAAAATATATTATCCGACTTGTAAAATAAATAAAATTCAAAAAATAAATGGTTCTAACTTTAATTGGGAAAGTTGTTATAATTGTTCTTTGTACAAACAATTTTTTTAACTAATTATATTTCATCTAACCAACCATCAACCTTATTTATAAAAGTTTTATAACTATATTTTCCTGATTCT
>CESW01149673.1_pt1 | contig 13286 bp, 12 predicted proteins | sample 531171 | NCBI WGS metagenome assembly CESW01 (sample SAMEA2621859, study PRJEB7988) | marine metagenome | biome: marine biome (ENVO:00000447); feature: surface water layer (ENVO:00002042); material: "saline water (ENVO:00002010), including plankton (ENVO:xxxxxxxx)" | depth 5 m
AGACTTTTTTATTTAATTTTTTTTTTTTCATTAATTTATAATTATAAGTGAATTATTTCATCACATATTTTATATACATTCTTTCTATGGGATACAATTATTATAGTACAATTTTCTTTTAGTTTATTGATTGTTTCAAAAATTTTTAATTCGTTTTCTTCATCTAAAGAATTTGTTGACTCATCAAGAATCAAAATACTTGGATTATTATATAAGGCTCTTGCCAAACCTAACCTTTGCTTCTGACCACCTGATATTAAAGACCCAGTATCACCTATTACAGTGTTTTCCTTATTTTTTAAATTATTTACAAAATCTTCCATTTCAGAAAAAATTAATGAATTTTTAATCTTTTCAAAACTAATTTTTTTTTCATTTTCACCAAAAGCAATATTATTAGCAATAGACTCGTCAAGCATGTATACATCTTGGGGAACATAACCAATACTTTTTTGCCAATTATTTCTTATTTCTTTTAAATCTAAATTATCAATTGTAATTTGACCTTTGTCTGGACTTAAAAATCCTAAAATTAAATTTAGTAAGGTAGATTTTCCTGAACCACTTGGGCCCATTATGCCTGTTATTGTATTTTTTTTAATTACAATATTTAAGTTATCTAAAATTTGCTTATTTTCATAACTAAAGCTTACATTTTTAAATTTAATTTCCTTTTTTAAGAGGTATTTATTATTAAGTTGAGAGCTATTTTTCTGTTCTAATATATTTTGACTTTCCAACTTTTCACTCAAAATATTTAGTGAAACTTCACCATATCTTAAAGCTTGCATATGTTTTATCATTCTATTTATTGAAGGTAAAATTCTATACATTGAAACAAAAAAAACTCCTAAATATGAAAATAATTCAATTTGATTCATGTTTAACTTCGAAGAGTAGGTTACCAATAAAAGAATTAAAAAAATTCCAATAAATTCTAACCAAAGACTAGGAAGATTAACAATTATATTCTGTTTTTTTCTTGAATCAATTTCTTTACTATTAAACCCTTTAAATAAACTTAAAAAAAAGGGCTCTTTACTAGATACTTTTAAAATATTAAAACTGTTAAATGTTTCAATAATGTGCTTCATTAGTTTTTTTGAAAACTCAGCTCTTATTTTTCCATATTTTAAATTTAGCTTTTTTGTAAACGTAATAAAGAATAGCGCCAAGAAAGAAAAAAATATAATTATTATTAAAGAGAAATAAGGATTTAAATAAAATAGTACTGAAGAAATACCAATAAACAAAATTAAATCTGTAGCTAAGTTTATGAAAGTAGGTATATTTTTATGACAAAAATTATCTACTTCATTTTTGATATTACGAACGAAGATTGCATTATTCTCTATTTTGATAAAGTTTAAATCTTTAAATAAATAATATTGATAAAAATCATAAGATAATCTTTTTTGTAAGTTTGCTAGAATTTTTTCATTATAGAAAACTTTAAATGTTAATATTATAGCCTTAAGAAAATAAAAAATAGTTATCAATAAAATTATTACTAAAAAAGGTGAGCTTTTTAATGTTAATGACTCTAAAATACCAAATAGATCATAATTTTTAAAATTGAATCCAAAATTATTGTCGTAAAAGACATTGATTAAAGGATATATTAACATAGTTGTTAAGACATCTATAATTACTCCAACTAATGAAAGAATAAAAATTACAAAAAGTGATATTTTTTCTCTAAATTTTATAAGTTTGAATGTTTTAAAAAAAGTGTTCATTTTTTCATAAATTTATTTTTTATCAAATATAGATCTTCTGGACGCGGCAAATTTTTTATAGACTCATTTTTAATGCAAACTTCTAAAAAAGATGGTCCATCTGAATTTAAAAATTTTTTAATTATTTTTCGTATATTTTGATTATTTTTTAAAAAAAAATATTTTTTATATCCCATAGACTTTGTCAATGTTTTGAAATTTATTTTTTTAGACAATGTTTTTTGACCACCTACACTTTCATGTGAGTAGTTATTAAGCAATATGTGCTTAAAATTTTTTTTAGCAAATAATCCTATCTTAGATAAGGAACCTAAGTGCATTAATATGGAACCATCACCATCAAGACATACTACTTCTTTTTTATTATTTATAGAAATACCTAGAGCTACCATTGCAGAATGGCCCATGCCTCCAACCATGTAAAAATCAGATCCTTTAGAAGTTAGTGGGTTTTCTCTTAATTTCATTAACTCTCTTGATGTATATCCGGTAGTAGAAATAATTTTAGTATTTTTTTTTACTTCAATAAGTAATTTTTCTAAAAAATTAAATCTAAGGATCTTATTATTATTTTTATCTTTATTTTTTTTTGTTTTTGAAATTATTTTGTTTTTTTTTACAAGACAAAATACAGGCGTTAATTTTTTTTTTGAATAATCAATTAATTTTGAAAGTTTAGCAAAATCTCTTTGGTCATTAAGAACAATATATTTAAAATTTAGTGATTTTAAAATATTTTCAGTTATTCCTCCTTTTACTAAATGTTGGGGTTCATCTTTTATGCCAGGTGATCCTCTCCAACCAATAATAAAAATTGATGGTATTGAATATACTTTTTTATGCATAATTGATATAAGAGGATTAAGAGCATTACTTAGGCCAGAATTTTGTAAATATATACATGGTATTTTTTTAGTAGATAAATAATGCCCTATTCCTAGAGAAACAGCGGAGCCCTCATTTGTGCTAGAATAATGATTTTTATCATTTTCAATAATATCACAAAAATTTTTTAAAATGCTATCAGGAACTCCAGAAAAAAAGTTTATGTCTTTTTTGATTAAAAATTTTAAAAGATTTTCAGCGTATATCATAATTTTCGTATTCTTATCAATTTTGGACCAATAAGTTGAATGCTTATATTTTTAAATTTTTTATCAAAGTTTACCAACATTCTTTTAGTTTTTTGTATTTCAGGCGCAGTAAAGGGTGCAAACTTATCATTATAAATCTCATATTTTAATTTTTGTCTAATAAGTCTTAAAAAATTTTTAAAATATAAATGATTAAGATTATTATTTAAAAATGTATTTTTTCTAGATATCTCTTTTGACTGAAGTTGGTTGATTTTATCAGATATAATTTTTGATGCATAAATATCCTTTTTGGCGTTATGTACATAATTTTCAATATTTTTATTAATATTTTTATTAATCTTTTTTTTATTTTTTTCTTTAAAAAAATTTTCGATATAATTTAGTACTTTTTTTGGGTCTTTTATTTCCTTTGCAAATTTTATTGGTACATTTTTTTGATGATTATTGATTGAATTATAATAAATTAAATGTCTTCTATTAATAACAACATCTAATCCTAAAGTTGATCCTGTAAACAAAAAAAGTGAATGATTTTCAGATGTATTATTAAAATTTTTTTCTTTACAATATTTCAAATATTTATGCTCTGGTATTATTTTTTTCCATAAGTTTACATCTTCTTTTGGGTGTACCCATATTTCTAAATTCAATTTTTTAAATCTTTTTTTAATGTTATAAATTAAATCTAATAAATTAAATGTTTCTTTTGATTTCGTTGAAACATAATTAAACCAATCTTTTTCTTTAATTTTATTTTTATAGAGATTTCTTCTTACAATCAAATTATCCACAATTCGACTTTTTCTAGTTAGTGTAAAAAAAGATGGAATTATAATTATTTTTTTTTTAAAGTTTTTTTTATTATTTAAAACCTTATTAAAATCGAATCTTGGATTACCACTTATTATAAACTTATTTTTAAATTTATTATAAATATTTGTTATTTTTGTGTAATCATATTTACCCCAACAAAATACTAAGTCTGAATTATTTAATGTTTTATTTGAAAATCTTCTTTTTACAAAATCAGTAAAATCAGAAGTATTAAGACCTCCTTCCTCATCTAAAGTTGTTAATTTAAAATTGTTTTTTTTATAAAAATTCAACTGATTTATTCTATGTTTTACATTTGAAATACTTTTTTCTAAAATTACACCAGGATTAAGTATTTTTTTTTCTAAATAATTAAATAGATCATCTTCACCTAAAAAAATATCATGTCCTTTAAGTGCTAAGTAACTTCCAACTAACATTCTTGAAAGTAACTCTCTTTCCTTTATTTCAATTTTGATATAAACATTCATGGTTTAATTTTTATATATATATTTTATGTTTATTAAAATAATTATTTAATATATAGAAAATGTTATATTAAATTTATCCTTAAATATAAAATACTTTAATGAACATTAAAAAAAATTTAGAAAATCTTATCAACAAAAAAAAAGCAATTGTTGGAGTAATTGGTCTTGGTTATGTAGGACTTCCTTTGGTAAATAATCTTTGTAATAAAAAATTTAAAGTATATGGATTTGATAACGATAAAAAAAAAATTCAAATTTTAAAAAATAAAAAAAGTTATCTAAGTTCAATTGATAATAAACAAATAGAAAAAATTTTAAGCAAAAAATTTTTTCCTAAAACAAACTTTAAAGAAATATTTGATGTTGATATAATTATATTGTGTTTGCCAACACCTTTAAATAAATCAAATAATCCAAATTTAAATTTTGTAAAAATAGCTTTAAAAAATATAAAAAAGTTTTTAAGAAGAGGTCAATTAATAATTTTAGAAAGTTCAATTTATCCAGGGTGCACTCAAGAGCTAATATTACCAATTCTTGATAACAAAAAATTTAAAGTGGGGACAGATTTTTTTGTTGGCTATTCACCTGAAAGAGAAGATCCAAGTAATAAAAAATTTACTATAAAAAATATTCCAAAGATTTGCAGTGGTATAACTTCTAATTGTACAGAAGTAACTAAAAAATTTTATTCAAGAATTGTTAATCAAATAATAGAAGTTTCAAATATCGAAACAGCAGAATTTACAAAAATATTTGAAAATTTATACAGGAGTGTAAATATAGCACTAGTAAATGAGATGAAGATTATTTGCAGAAAATTAAAACTCAATATTAATGAGGTAATTGAAGCTGCCAAATCAAAACCTTTTGGTTTTAAAGCCTTTTATCCTGGTCCAGGTGTTGGGGGCCATTGTATTCCAGTTGATCCATTTTATTTATCTTGGTTAGCAAAAAAAAATAAAATTAATTTAAAATTTGTCGAACTATCAGGAAAAATAAACAATTTTATTCCAAGATGGATAATCTCTAATTCTTTAGAAAAAAAACATAAAAAAATTTTGTTGGTAGGTGCAGCTTACAAAAAAAATGTAGACGATCCAAGAGAGTCTCCAATTTTTGATTTTATAAATATTCTTAAGAAAAAACAAAGATTGGTGGATTATCATGATCCGTATATAAAAAGATTGGCTTCTAGAAAAATTAAAAATATTTTTTTTTCAAAAGATATTTCATCTAAAATGTTATTGAAATATGACTTGGTCTATATTTTAACTGACCATGATATTGTTGATTATAATCTGATTCATAAATACTCTAAAAAGATTGTTGATACTAGAAATGTATATAAAAATACTAATTCAAATAAAATTGTTAGTCTTTAATTACTTTTTTATACCCCATAAAATAATTGCTTGTCCTTCATCTTCTTTACAAAGCCAATTTGAATATTTATGATTATTTTTTTTTAAAAATGTATGTATTACTTTTAAAAAATTTTTTTCTGATTTAATTGGCATAAGTGAAAATGGGAAATCAATTGAATGACTTATCATGGGGACAGGATATATACCATGTGCCTCGATTTTCTTTAAATCGAAAGTCTTGAGAATTTTTTTATAATATTCTATTCCAAAATTACTTCTGAAAACCTTTTCTTTATTTATTGAATTGTTGTTTTTTTTTTTATTATAATGAGTGAGTAAATTATTAATCCAACCATATTTATCTTGTATTTTATTTTTTTTTTGTGGCACTATGTAAAGTATGATTATTCCTTTTTTCTTTAGAACTCTAATTTGCTCTTTTATAGCTAATTTAGGATTAGTAAAATGTTCAAATAAACCAATTGAAAAAACTAAGTCAAAATAGTTTTCTTTAAAAGGCATTTCTATGCAGTCACTTATAATAAACTTCCCTTTTAACTTATTTTTTAAAAAAAAATTCTTTGCTAATTGAATAACTTTTTTTGACTTATCTAGCAAATACACATTTTTATAACCATTGTCGGAAAAATAAGCACTTAGTGTACCTCTTCCACATCCAACCTCCAAAATTTTTTTTTCTGTTTTTTTAATTTTTAGATTTTTTGAATTATCAATGATAATTTTTTTAAACAATTTCCAATGTTCTCTAAAAGCTAATTGAATTTGATTTATCGGTTTATTTCTTGTCCAATGACTATAATTGGCTTCCTCTCTATTTTTCCAATTTTTATTAAAACTATTTATATCACCAAATTTATCCATAATTTTTTTTAATTATTTTTAAAAAATATTTTGCAAGTATTACCTCGGTTAAGTGCATAGCTTCATAAGTGCAACCTCCAATATGAGGAGTTATAACAACATTTAATTTTTTTTTATATGCTCTAAAAATATAAGATTTTGAAATATTATTAGACTCATAATAAAAATCGAGGACATCTGTTGCATAACCAGAAATTTTTTTTTTAATAAGAGCGTTGTAAATTGCTTGCTCGTCCACTAACTCGCCTCTTGATGTGTTTACGATATAACAGTTATGCTTCAATAATTTTATATTTTTTTTATTTATAATAAGATTTGATGTATCTGCATTAATTGAAATAATATCGGATTTTTTTAATAAATTGCTTAAACTTACTTGAGATGAAATTATTAATTTTTTTTTATCATTTATTAATATCTTCATTCCAAAAGCTTTAGCATATTTATAAATTTTTCTTCCAATTCTCCCGAATCCAATAATTCCTAAAACTTTATTTTTTAATTCAATTCCCTTAAATTTATCTCTATGAAATTTCTTAGTTTTGATAGTTGAATTAATTGACTCATGTAAATTCCTAACTAATTGTATAATCAGACCAAAATTCAATTCTGCTGTTGATGATATATTCCTAATTAATTTTTTTGATGTATTAAAACTAATAATTTTAATTTTTTTTTTTTTACAATAATCAAGATCTATATGATTTAATCCAGTTGTTGGCGAGAGAATATATTTAAGATTTTTGAATTCCCTTAAAAATTTTGAGGACAAATTATAAGATAGTCTACATACTATTATTTTAATTTTAGTACTATCAATTTTTCTATCAAAAAAAATAACCTCATCAATTTTTTTGTAAATTTCAATAGCTTTACTCGAATAATCTTTTTTTTCTAAAACTAGTATTGACATTAACTTTTATAGTTTAATTTTTTCTGTAAATTAGGTTTAAAATTTTTTATTTTTTTTATTATTTTTTGGCATGCTTTACCATTTCCATACAGCTTTGATTTTTTAAATATTTGATTTGAATGCTTCTTTATAGTTGCAACAATTATATCTGTATCACATTTCACTATTTTTACATTTTCATTATGTTCTCTTTCAATTTGTCGTTCTCCAATAATTACTGATGGCACGCCCATAAAACTACTATCTCTAACAAAACTTGAAGAGTTCCCAATTAAACATTTTGAATTTCTTAATAGATTAACATAATCTTCTGGTTCTAAATGTTTAATGAGTCTCAACCATTTTGGTTTAAATCTTTCTCTAAATTGCCTTATTTTCAAAGAGAAATAATCAGATCCTGCATCTATATTTGGCCAAAGCCAAACCGTTTGATGTTTTAATTTGTTAAGCGCAAATAACATTTGTAAAATCTCTTTTTTTCTTTCAGTAAAATTTATCGTATCAGGATGATATACTACTGTGTAGTAAGGTTTGTTAAAATTAATAAAAGCACCAACGCCAATTTTGTTTAAGACACCAGGCACTGTTTTATTTTTCATTCCTAAAATCATATCACCTGAAGGGCAACCATAATTAAAAACAGATTTAGGATCCTCACCAAGATTAATAATATTTTTTTTTGCTTTATCCGTAGCTGGAAAATGGAGATGAGCAAGTTTTGTAATGCAATGTCTTGCATATTGATCCATTGTTCCACTTTCCTCTCCACCTTGTAAATGAATAATTGGTATATTTTGATAAGCTGCAGCTATTGCAGATCCTAAGGCTTGATACCTGTCTCCTATTACTAGAAAATAATCTGGATTTATTTTTTCTAAAATCGTTGCATATTCCATTGTCGTTAAGCCTATTGATTTAGCCATAGTTAAACTTTTTGATCCATCTATTTCAGAAAATATTTTATAATTTACCTTTAAACCGTCTTTTTTTAATATATTTACGGTTTCACCATATTTTCCAATTAACATAGAGCCTGAACAAATAATTTTTATCTCAAATTTTTTTTCTTTTTTTAATTTTATTATTAATGGCTTTAAACGTCCATAATTTGCTCTATCAACTAAGTTTATACAAATTTTTTTCTTCATGATTTAAATAAAAAAATTTTTTTTAATTAATTCTCCAGGTTTCAGATCAATATTAAGTTTTTTTCCTATAAATTTTTGGATTTGATCTTCATTAAGACCAGAGCCAGGTTTTTTAAATACGATGTTGTTTCTTTTTAAAATTTCATATTTTTTGATTTTTTTTTTAATAAAAGCACTTTTGCCAAAAAGTTTTTTTAGTTTTTGTGTATTATGATCTAGGTATTCCTTAGAAATAGGGTTTTCCCTAATTTTTTCTATAAATCTTACTCCTTCAACTAATTTTTTAAATTCCTCAACATCTAATGATGAGGATGTATCTGGTCCAAAACTATCTTTGGATAGAATAATATGGTTTTCAATAATTGAAGCACCAAGTGTTACTGCTGCTAAACTTGAATATATTTTTCCAGAATGATCTGAAAATCCTATTGGCGCGAAAAATTTCTTTTTAAATTTTTCAATAATATTTAGACCTATCTCCTCTGGTTTTGTGGGATATCTTGAAGTACAATGAAGTATAGCAAAATTTTTTTTGTTTTTTTTTAAAATTTTTGCAGTTTTTTTTACCTCAATGATTGATGATAGGCCAGTAGAAAATATAACAGGTTTTTTGTCTTTACAGATTTCGTTCAAAATATGCCTATTATAACTTTCACCAGAACTTAATTTCCAAAATTTAATATTGCATCTTCGAAGTAATTTTATTGCCTCTATAGAAAATGGAGAAGATAAAAATTCTATTTTTTTTTTGTCACAATATTTTTTTAATTTAAACCACTCCTGAAGAGTAAATGAAGTTCTTTTCCAGTAATCGTATCTAGTTTTATCCTGTGGAAATACATTAACTCTAAATTTTTCAAATTTTGAGGATTCGTATTCTGCTAAATGAGTTTGAAACTTAACGCAGTCAGCACCTATAGATTTAACTACATCAACATATTTCATCGCTAAACCTAAAGAACCTTCGTGAGCAAGTCCTACTTCAGCGATTATAAATGTTTTTTTATTTTTTTTTTTAAAAATACTATTTACTTCCATAAATTAAATTAATTAAGTATTTTTTTTGCCAACCATAGATCATATTCTTCATCTATATTTGTTGCTTCTTTATTATTAATTATTATTAGTTCAGAATTCTCATCATATAAAGATTTAGTTTTTTTTATAAAAGAAATCTTAGCTGCATAAAAAATACCTGATCTATAATAAAAAGTATTAAAATTTTGTCTATTAAATACTTTCTTTTTCATTAAATTTACAATTTTTCCTTTTTCTAACTTAAAAACATAATTTGGATGAGAATTACCACATTTTGCAGCTGAAATGATACTATTAATATTTTTCTTTTTTAATAATTTGCAGCATTTCAAAATTGTCTCTTTCCTCCTAAATGGAGATGTAGGCTGTAATACAATGAGTGCATCAAAGTAAATTCTTTTATTTTCAAAAAAATTAATTGTATGCAAGCAAACATCAATCATCTTACTTTTACCTCCAGATAATTTTTTTGGTCTAATAAACGGAACCTCTGCTAAAAACTTTTTTGCTTCATCAGCTATTTTTTTACTATCAGTGGAAACTACAACTCTCTCAAAAATTTTTAATTTTTTAGCTAGTTCAATTGAAATAGAAAGTAATGATTTTTTTTTTATTTTTTTAAGATTTTTATTTACTATTCCTTTGGATCCTGATCTTGCAGGTATTAAAGCTAAAATTTTCATTATATGTAGATTTATAACTAAATATGTAATTTAAATATTAAATAATTTTAAATCTCTTTACAAACTTAAGTTTGCTCCATTAAACTTCTTTCTGTAACATTTTTTCCGTATTTAGCGGATTATACTGGTAGGCGCTCCGACTTTACGGTTGCAGGAACAGCCAGTGAATTTCACACTGATTTCCCTCTATGCATTTCAGTACCGACTTTTAGTATACATAAATTTAAAACTGTCAATTAGTAATTATAAATGTCTTTGGTTCTTAGAGGATATTTAGTATATATATTTTTACCAATGATCATTAAAAAAAAACAACTCCTTGCGTTTAAAAAAATTGGAATGATAGAAATAAAAAATTTCCTAGATAAAAAAGAGGTAAAATTTTACAATCGAGAGATTCAAAGATTATCAAAATCTAAAAATAAAAAAGTTGCTAAATACTACCAACAAAATTATTTGGGAACCAAAAATGATTTATTTAGGATAGAGCATTTTTTTGAAATTTCAAAAAAAATGAGAAGGTTAATTAATTCCTCAAAAGTTAAAAAAATTGTGAATTTATTGAGTGGTAAAAAAACTATTCTTTTTAAGGAAAAGATAAATATTAAACCACCTTTTTCTAGAGAAGATAGATTGCATCAGGACGTTCAAGCAGATTGGTTAAAATATTCAAATAATTTTGTTACTTTTTTAGTATCGTTGGTTGACACAGATAAAAAAAATGGAAATTTGGTTTTTGATATATCTGGAAAAAATAAAAGTAAAATTTTAGGAGACATATTTAAAGTGCTCAAAACCTCCAAGCTATCGGCTCCTAATTTTCAAAATTTTCCTCTCAAAGCTGGAGATGCAATTTTTTTTAACGGATATATACCTCATAAATCCGCAAAAAATAAAACTCATAAAAGCAGGAAACAATTGTATATTACATATTGCGTACCTAAAATAACAGAAACAAGAGAAAAATATTTTTTAGAAAAATTCAATAATTGTCCTCCAAATCAAAGAAATAACTCTAAATTTGTTTTTAAAATTTAATAATGAAATTGTTTAAATTATTTTTTACTAAAATATCAATAAATATTTTTGGTTTCAGGTTGCCAATAAAATACGTTTTATTTAATTATCTTTATAAAATATTTGTAATCAAAAATAATGTTCCCCAAGAACTAAAAAGTTTTGATGAGGATGGTTATTGTAAATTAGATGTAAACCTTAAAACAGAAATTGAATTTTTAATGAAAGATATAAAACTATCTAAAAAAGACAAAAAAGGAAGACAAGAATTTGAATTAGATGAGAATAAAAAAAGGCAAATTTACAATATATTAAAAAGAAAATTAAATAAAAATTTAATCAATTTTGAAAAATATTTTAATCTTCCTATCAATCTTGCGAGCTTAAAGCTTTTTAGAATTGAAAATGAATTAAATGATAATTACGATTTAAAGGACGAATTTTATTCTAGAAATTTTCATAATGACTCATATGTAATGAATTATTTTAAGATTTTTATCAATCTACAAGATATTAATAATCATGATGGTCCGACTAATTTTATATCAAAAAAAAACAATAAAAAATTTATTAATCTTGCTCGTTACTATAACCGAGATAATTATAATGAAAAAAAAGCAAATCATTTAATAAAGAAAAACATTGGTAAAATTGGGGATTGTTTTGCTATGTCAACTACGTTGTGTTTTCATAGAGCGTCAGTTCCTACAGGTAAAAGAGATATGATGATACTCACATTAGTGGCCTTACCAAAAATAAATAATAATGAAGTCAACTTTAATAATGCTTATATACGTATGGCTAAACCTTATAACTTCTTTCAAATTTCAAAACTTGGGATGAATTGTTTTAAAAAAAAATTAAGTTAAAGATTTAAAAGAAAATGGAATATTTAAATTATTTAAAAAAAAAAAACCCTAAAATTAAATTAAAAAAGTTATTATCTAATGATGAAATAAAACAGCTTAATAGTATTTGGGAAACAGAAAAAAGTTTTTTTTTAAAATTTAAATTAAAAAAATTAATTAAGAAAATTTTAAAACTTTTTAATATTGATTTTCATTTGAACCAATCAAGAAAGATCACTAATGTTCTTGAGAAATATGATAAAATATCAGGTGGGTATGTTAAAAGATATGAAGACAAGAAACATGATTATATTGGATATTGGTTAAATAATGATGTTGCAGAAATATCTGGTTTACCAATACACCAGGTTACTTTTTTTATAAACAATTTCATTAAAGAAAATAAACTTAACTCATTTATAGAAGTAGGTGCTGGTGAATTAACCACTGTACAGTCTTTGTTTGAATTTTTAGATAAATATAATATCGAAAAATCTGCAGCTATAGATTTATCTTTTAAAAGAGTTCAGGTAGGTAAAAAGTTTATTGAAAAAAATAATACAAAGGTTGATATTATTGCAAGGTCAAACGCTGAATTTTTACCTTTTGATAACAATAAGTTTGATTTAGTCTATACAAATTACTGCTTAGAGCAAGTTCCAGATTTATTCGATAAAATTGTAAATGAATTAATTAGAATAACAAATAAATATGTAATACTTGTTGAACCTTCATATGAATTTAGTGAAAAATATTCAAAAAATAAAATTTTGGTAAAAAATTATCCAATAATTACAAAAAATAGTTTTGCAAATAAAAACTGCAAACTGTTATTTAGAGGGCCGATGCCTTATTCAAGATATATCAATAGAAGTGAAATTGTGATTCTCGAAAAAAAAATTATTAGTGGTGAAAAATTATCTAATAATAAATTTGATTTTATTTGTCCTATATCAAAACAAGAATTATTTAAAAAACAAGATTTTTATTATACAGAAGATAACAAAATTAAATATCCTATAAAAGATGGAATACCTTTGCTTGCAAATTTTGATGCGATCTATTTATAATTATTTTTAAAATATAAAATTATAGATTTTAAAAGTTCTAAACCTTCTAAACTGCTTCTTTCTAAATGAATTCCCTTTACCAGATTTTCATTTTTCACGTCTAGTCTATTAATTATTCTAATCAATTTACAATATACAAAAAAAATTTTTTTCAGTGCATAAATCAAGCCAATTGAGCTA